>Ga0315279_10000203_pt1 | contig 127934 bp, 91 predicted proteins | sample YL17G06_20_MG_FD_203694 | JGI IMG/M metagenome (GOLD analysis project Ga0315279, IMG submission 203694) | Sediment microbial communities from Yellowstone Lake, YNP, Wyoming, USA - YL17G06_20 | ecosystem: Environmental > Aquatic > Freshwater > Lake > Sediment | place: USA: Wyoming | collected... | reverse complement strand
AAAAAGTTGCCCACAAAGTTCATTTTATGGCACTACATTTTGGATGTTCAAGTTATTAAATCCTTAATAACAGCCACAAAACATCGTTTTTGGCCTATTCAAAGAGAACCAACTGTAGAAGATGGGTTTGACACTGCCGCTCTGGCAGTCCATCACCAATATTTCATCTACAAGTTGTTCGACCGAACTACTCACTCTGTATATGTTAGTCTCTTCCAAGCCCTATTGGTTCATTTTCTGCAAAAAAATTCTCCTGACAGGGCCCTATGCCAGCCAGCGATTGTAGTTGCAGAGGATACTTTCTGTTTCTATACTGGTCGAGCAATTGGAGAGGTGTCTGAGTGGCCGAAAGAGCACGCTTGGAAAGCGTGTGTCTCGATTAATCGGGACCGCGGGTTCGAATCCCGCCCTCTCCGTTAAGAACGAAGTGCATAGCGTAGAGCGTACAGCGTACAGTTTGCTGCCCACGGTGCGATCGATTTGAGGAGACCGTTCTCAGTGCGAGTGGCATTGGGACAATTTAATGCAGTGGTCGGTGATTTGGCGGGAAACACCGAGAAGATACGCAACATCTACGCCCGGGCACTTAAAGGCGGCGTGGACCTGCTTACTTTTCCAGAACTGGCGGTCTGCGGTTATCCGCCGGAAGACCTGCTACTGAAACAACACTTCGTCGAAGATACCCGTGCGGCGGTGGAGAAACTTGCTGCTGACTGCCCGGATACGACCATGATAGTCGGCTTTGCTGAAAGCTATCAGGGCAAGACGTACAATTCAGCCGGCGTGCTGCGCAAAGGCCGGATAGAAAAAATCTATCGCAAAGGTCTGCTGCCGAATTATGGCGTGTTCGATGAGCGAAGGTACTTCGAGCCTGGAACCGAGCCGCTGATAATTGAAATCAAAAATCAAAAATCAAAAATCAAAAATGTAGAGGGCGTTGCCATCACCATCTGCGAGGACATCTGGGACATCGAATGGCTCAGCGATTTTCTCAAGGACGCCGGCCAAATCCAGTTGCTCGTTAATATCTCGGCCTCGCCCTTCCACACAGGCAAGATTACCGCAAGGCAGGAATTGCTCAGCCGGTGCGCAAAAAAGTTTAACTGCGCTGTTGCATACTGCAATCTTGTCGGCGGACAGGATGAGTTGGTGTTTGATGGGCGAAGTATGTTTGCCGACTCGGCAGGAAATATCGTCGCCCAGGCTAAGGCGTTCGAGGAAGATTTGCTAATCATAGATACTGGGTGTCAGGTGCCAGGTGTCAGGGATCAGCATCCAGGTCCCCGATCCCCGAAAACTGAACCCTCTGCTATTGAGGAAGTCTATCAGGCGCTTGTACTTGGAACCAGGGATTACGCCCGAAAGAACGGCTTCAAAAAAGTCCTGCTGGGGCTAAGCGGCGGCATCGATTCTTCCGTCACTGCGGCTATCGCCGCCGCTGCTTTGGGACCGGAAAACGTTGTCGGAATCACGATGCCATCGAAATTCAACAGCCCGCAGACCATTTCGGATGCCGAAAAACTGGCGAAGAATCTGGCCATCGAATTTCATACCATCCCGATTGGGCCGGTGCTTGAGAAATTTGACAAGGCATTGCAGTCTATACCCGGCTGGGGCCGTTCCGGTATTGCCTACGAAAATCTCCAGGCCAGAGTCCGCGGCACTATGCTTATGTCACTGAGCAATCAGTTCGGCTGTCTGGTACTAACGACCGGCAACAAAAGCGAGACCTCGGTTGGCTATGCGACTCTTTATGGCGACACAGCCGGCGGATTTGCGGTGATAAAAGACGTGCCCAAGACGATGGTCTACAAGTTGGCAGAGCACATAAACAAGCTCGCGGGGCGTCAAGTTGTACCGGCGGAGGTAATCAATAGAGCACCAACAGCAGAGCTAAGGCCCAATCAAAAAGATACCGATTCACTGCCTGAGTACGACCTGCTTGATAAAATCATCGAGCTTTACGTTGAGCAGGATATGTCGCCGCGCCAGATTGTTGAATCCGGCCTGCCGCAAGATATAGTTCACAGCGTCGTTCGCATGGTGGATAAAAATGAATACAAAAGGAGGCTGTCGCCGCCGGGGATAAAAATTACGCCTAAGGCCTTTGGCAAAGACCGCCGACTGCCGATAACCAACGGCTACAGTCTCCAGGTGTCAGGGATCAGGGGTCAGCATCCCGATCCCCGATCCCTGATCCCTGATCCCTGAACCCTCTATCTACCTGCCAGTGCATCAGCAATTGCCCGTGCGAAGCCGTTAGCCGTTATTGGACTGGCAGCGGTTATTATAAGGCCGTCTCGTTCAACCGGAGCGCCGGTATATCTGGCTCCGGCTCGCTCAAGTGTCACTCGCTCGGAAATAAAGCCGGTAGCTCTGACGCCGCGAAGCACACCTGCGTTGGCCAGAATTGTTGGCGCTGCGGAGATCGCCGCGAGCACCTTTCGCTTTGCCGCTGCCTCACGGGCGATATTCAGCGCTACGGGGCTGCTAAAATACAGTATTGCTCCCTGTCCGCCGACGAAAATGATCGCATCGTAATCATCTACTCTCAGGTCGGTTAGCCCAAGCGAGGCCTCGACCGTATTTCCGAGCATACCTCTTATGGTTCCTATTCTCGTACTGGCAACAACTGTCAGGGTGCCCGTCATGTCAAGAAAACGCCTGGTATCAAAAAGCTCCTCATCTCGAAAATTCTCAGCGGGGATAATGAAGACAGCCTTTCTCGGTCTTGCGGGAATTTGCTGGGGCGGCGTTGCGGTGGTTTGGTCCTGTCCCGGCCCAGTTGGCGTTTGTCCACTCGGATAGCCAACGGCAACTACGTAAAGCGGCTCGGTGTTTCTCGGCAAGTTGCACGCGGTTCTGGCATTTCTCGGGTCAAAATCGCCGATCGCGGCAGAGCCTAATGCCATGCTGACAGCCTGCAATTGGATGTTTTGAGCGATATGTCCTGCCTGCAATAGGATAAGCTGTCTAGCCTTACCGGTGGAACGGATGCCAATATCCCTCAGAGAGGAGCTAAGAATAAGGCAGCACCCGGCTGAAGCCACCGCTTCGGGATTTACGGTTGCCGCCGCCAATCCGCCTCGCACATCGAGATTCAAGGTCTGTTGCAGGCTGTGCGTGGTAGGATTGTATAGGTAGACCCCATCTTGCGTTGCCAGATAAAGCTGTATTGGATAGGCTTCGCTGTCTTGCGGAGGCGTTCGAGAGCGACTTGGCGTTGTCGCAACTGGTTGGACCTGCGTTGCCATCGTGGCAAAACCTGCCCAGGCCAACTGGCCGATCTGAGCAGGTTTAAGAGCCTGTCCACTGAACTTGCGCGCCCATCCGGCGGTGGACTGCTTGGCCAAGGCTTCCTCCACGCTCAGAGAGCCGGTCGGATTTGCCTCGGGAAGCTGAATTATTTTTAGGGTTGAAGCACGAGGCCTATGCTGAGTGACGCCGGCTGGCGGTAACCCCGCAGAGCAAAGAGCCGCCAAGCCAGCTAAAATCATCGCACCGGCAGTGCACTTTACAGAACTCGGCACTTTCCAAAGGATGGAAGCACACTTCATTTTCAAAGCCTCCCAAAGACCCTGATACAATCGGGGGCAACACTGTGTATATTATACCTTTAGCCCCGAAAATGCGCGGACAAATAGAGAAGATTTGGCCAAAAATCAAATCCGTTACACCCCTGCGGACAACGGCAAGCATCGAGAATCGGGGATCCGGGATCGAGACGTGCCTGTTTCTGATTTAGACGTATAACGCGGCTTGAGTGTTCAAGGGCAAGAAGACGGTAAAAGTAGAGCCCTTGTCTAATTCGCTTTCGACCGTAATTCTGCCGCCGTGCATATTTACGATTTCTTTAACGATAGCCAGGCCTAGTCCTGTGCCCTTGATCTGCTTGCCTGGGCGGTACACACGGTAAAATCGATCAAAGATTTTTGGAAGCGACTCTTTGGGTATGCCAAGACCGGTATCGCTGACAAGTATGACCAATTCACATCCGGCGCGTCGGGCCGAAATAGTGACGCGACCATTTTCGGGCGTAAACTTGATTGCATTGCCGACCAGGTTCATAACCATTGACTGAATCTTGCCCTCGTCGCCCTGCAGCGCGCCGAGATTGTCGGCAATATCTACTTTCAATTGGATGCCCTTTGCGTCAGCTAAGTGCCGTACCGCTGATAGAACCTGTTCTATGACAGCGGCGATATCCACAGGCTCCCGCGAGAATTTGACCGTACCGGACTCGATCCGTGACACTTCCAGAAGTGCCTCGATCAAGTTCTTTAGAAGGTCTGATTCTTCATCGATTATGGTCAGAAATTGCTGCTTGGTCTGCTCAGTCATATCCGGGTCGCGCAGTATGGTTGTGATATAGGCCTTGATTGCCGTCAGCGGCGTGCGCAGCTCGTGTGTGACCGAAGAGATGAAGTCGCTTTTCATCCGGTCGATTTCACGTTCTGCTGATACGTCACGCAGTACCATAACAATGCCCACGATCGTGCCGTCGTTTTTTCGAATGGGCGCCGCCGTGGCCGAGATTGGACATTCTCTGCCGTCTCTGGTGATAAGAGCATCACGGTCGCCGCCGGTTTCTGTCTGTCGGGAGCTGAGCACCTTGTCGATGGGACTTTCGACCGGATTCTTGGTTTTTTCGTCAATCGGATGGAAAATCTCATCGACCATTTTGCCCTGGACTTCAGGGTATTTCCATTGCGTCAAATTCTCAGCGACTTTGTTGAATAAGACGATCCTCTTATCGACGTCCACCGCGATGACCCCGTCGCTCATACTGCAAAGGGTCACCGCCAGAAGTTCTTTTTCTTCTTCGAGCTGTTCTGTTCGTTCTTTGACCAGCGCCTCAAGGTCATTATGGTACCGTTTAAGTGCGTCTGTGGCTTTCTTGTGTGCCAGGGCTTTTTCTACCACCTGCGGGAGGATCTTCAGATAGTTGCGCTGCGCATCTTTTATGATATAGTCGTATGCCCCCGCCTTCATTGCCTTGATAGCTATTTCCTCGTCTCCACCTCCTGTAGCAAAAATCACCGGGCTATCGTCGGTCAGTTGTAAAACGTCAAAGGCCGTCCCATCACCAAGAAGATAATCAACAACTGCCACATCGAATTTGCCGGATGTTAAGATGCTTTTTGCCTGGGCAAAAGAGCCGGCTATAGTGTAATCGTATGACAGCCCTTGCTGTTTGACCAATCGCTCGAAGGCTGCCTGGTCGATCTTATCGTCTTCGACCAGCAGAATTCTGCATCTGGAATTTTCCGTAATCTCAGTGTTCATCCGGCGGCTCGCTTAAAGTCCAGCATAGGTCAACCTTCCTGACTGCCTCGACAAACTTTTTGTAATCCACGGGCTTAACTATGTATCCGGCAACACCAAGCCCAAGACTTTCAACCACGTCGCGTTCTTTTTCGGAGGTTGCCAGCACAACGACGGGAATTTCTGCCAGCGATTTATGAGCCTTCAAGGTCGTCAGAAATTCGATGCCGTTGGCCTGCGGTGTGGTCAAATCCAGAAGGATAAGGCATGGTTTTCTAACGCCCTTGGTTCTTAGATATGCCGACGCCTTTTTGGCGTCAGGTGCATCTACCAATTGGTTTGTGACCTTCAAGTCTTTCAGCGCTCGCTCAACAAGGACCGCATCCGCTCGGTAAGCTTCGACCAGTAGTATTGGGTTAGAACTTCGCATCTCTGTCCCCTTCTTAACTTTGGCAGGCAAATCCAGAATGACCGTCGAGCGGTTGCGCAGCTCGGCACGGTTACGTTTGCCGTAAAACGTCAGACCAAACGAGCATCGCAACCGATAGACGAAGTTCAAATTGAGGATTCAGAATTCAGAGTTCTGTCTTCTGTCTACCTGCGTTCGGTATTGACGCACTTTTTCAATTTTTTCCGCAGCGTTTTGCCTAACTGTGTTGGATCGAAAGGCTTTGTTATGTAATCGTCCGCCCCCTCGTACAACGCCCGGCCGACATCCGTCATCATGCCCTTAGCCGTCAACATAAAGACCGGTATGTTCTCCGTTCTTTTGTCCTGTTTGAGCCGGGAGAGCACCTCCAACCCGTCCATCTCTGGCATCATCCAATCCAGCAGAATCAAGTCGGGCATTAACTCGGCGGCGATTTCTATAGCACCAGCGCCATTTTCAGCCTGATGCACCTCGAAGCCATCCAGTTGCAGATTGTATTGCAAAACCCTACGGATATGTTCTTCGTCCTCAACCACCAAAACAGAGATCCGTTCGCTCATTTGTAGACTCCCTTGAGTAATGTGTTCTGAGTTCATGGCCGATCGATAAACTATGAACAACGAACTATGAACTCAAGACCCCCAGTTTATAACCCCCACAAACGAGTTCCGATAAATCGGGACGTTTGCCAGTGAAATTATCGTCATATCGGCAAGGCGATTTCACTCAAAATTGACAATTGAATATGGAAATCTGAAAATTTCGCGCAGGCCTTTAGCCCTGCCACCTGTGGGCAGGGCTGCCCCCGGCACAGAGCCTGCCCTGAGCTTGTCGAAGGGTCCGGGGGCTAACGTTTCTTGACAGTGTGCAGCGATTATCATACTATCGCAATTATGGGCGAAAAGGTGCTAATCATTTTACTGGTGACAGTGAATCTGGCAGCCGGGTTCGGTTTTGCAGTTCCTATCGCCAGGCTGTTGGGCGAAGTAACCGGCGGGCCGACCAGATTCTCTCGTCATTTTGCGATCCTTGTCAGCCTGTACTTTGTGGAGTGCATGGCTTTTTCCGCCGGAATGGGCACGCAGGTCTTTAGCATAGGATTGGCTTTCGTCTGGGGCGTCGTTTTCGGCCTGTGGCTCCGCGGACGTGCGGCGCCGCAAAAAGTGCTAAAAACATCCTTTCTTTTCGCCCTGTATTCGAGTCTGCCGACCGTTTCTTTCGGCGTCCTTATTCTGCTGGTCTGGATGGTCGGCGGATGGTTGGTCGGCGGTAGAACCATCGCAGAGACCATTTTGAGTACCGAGGCAGGCGCTGAACTGGGCGTTCCCGACTTTGTTCCCTGGCCGCTGAACACGATACTTGGTTTCTGCTCTGCCCTTGTGATAGGCACGGTTGTCCTCAAAACAGTGATTACAACCGGTGAGGTTAGCTTGCTTATTCACCTGAAGCGAAACGCCGGCGTTGAGGCTGAAAATTTATGATAAAACGTATCGCCATTTTAGGTTCGACAGGCTCTGTGGGCAGAAAAGCACTGCGGGTAATAGATGCACTTGGACCTGAGTATGTGGTTATCGCGTTGAGCGCCCACACGAGCGTTGAGCTTTTGGCTGAGCAAGCCCGGCGCTACAGGCCAAAGTACGTTGCCGTTACAGATGCTAAGTGTGCAGCGAAAGTTGGCGATTTGGATGCAGAGGTTCTCGCCGGGCCGGAGAGTCTGGTTCGGATCGCGGAGCTTGGGGAGGTCGATATCGTCCTTACCGCGGTTGTCGGCGCTGCCGGTCTGCCCTCGGCTTTATCGGCTGCCAAGAAGGGCAAAAAACTTGCTATCGCCAATAAAGAGCCGCTTGTTATTGCAGGTGAGCTGCTTACAAAAATTGCCAGAGAAAACGGCGGCACAATCTTGCCGGTCGATAGTGAACATTCGGCGATCTGTCAGGCTATGCGGTCGGGCTCACGCCAGGAAGTTTGTAGAATCATTTTGACTGCTTCGGGCGGGCCATTTAGAAAAGCCGGCATCGAGGATTTGCAGTATGCGACGCTGGAGCAAGCACTGGCACATCCCGTGTGGGACATGGGGCCGAAAATAACAATTGACTCGGCGACAATGATGAACAAGGCCTTCGAGGTTATCGAGGCCCACTGGCTCTTTGATATGCCGGTAGAAAAGATAGAGGTTCTGGTCCACCCGGAGTCGATAGTCCATTCGCTGGTCGAATTTGTGGATGGCTCGGTAGTCGCACAAATGGGGCAGCCTGATATGTGTTTGCCGATTCAGTATGCCCTGACGTATCCGCAGCGAGTCGCCGGGATCGGCAAGCCTCTACGGCTGGAAGAAATCGGCACGCTCACGTTCGAGAGGCCGGACTTCCAGACGTTTCGCGCGCTGCCGTTAGGGTACGAGGTTGCACGGACAGGCGGCACGGCACCGGTAGTTTTCAATGCCGCCAATGAGGCTGCCGTGCAGGAGTTCCTGGCGGGCACCATTAAATTTGTTAATATAGTCGAGCTGATCGAACGCTGTCTGGATAAGCATACTGTCAAAAGACAGGTCGGCCTTGAGGAGTTGCTTGAGGTCGATGCCTGGGCAAGAAGAGAGGTCAAAAAAAGTCTAAAGCAAAAAGTTAGAAGTGTTTAGCTGTCGCGGGTACTATGGAAAACTCAAAACTAAAAGCTCAAAACTCAAAACTAATGGGGCTTTTGTGGATACTTATTTTCGCTGCGTTTATCTACTTGATTATCCACAATATCTATGTTTTTGGCAACGTCCTTGTAGTGCTGCTTGGATTCGGAATGGTGGTTCTGGTTCATGAGTTTGGCCATTTCGTGGTCGCCAAGCTGTCGGATATCCACGTTGAGGCATTTTCCATTTTTATGCCCCCAATTCTGCTGGGGTTGCGCAGGACGGAAGCCGGCTTTCGGGTTCGCATACTGCCAAAATTCTTTCCCAAAGACAATGACGAGTCGGGCGAAGGTTCCCTGAGCTTTACGGTCGGGAAAAAAGGTAAAGCTGGAGAAACCGAGTATCGCATCGGTCTTATTCCCTTTGGCGGTTTTGTAAAGCTCCTGGGCCAGGACGACACCAGCCCGGCTCAGGCCAGTAATGACCCACGTTCGTTTTCCAAAAAGCCGATAAGCATCCGCGTGCCGGTCATTGCAGCGGGCGTTATCTTCAACGTCGTTAGCGCCGTAATTATTTTTATGATAGTTTTTCTGATCGGCATAAAGTTGCCGCCCCCGGTTGTAGGGATGGTGGTGCCGAATTCGCCGGCCGCTAAGGCGGGCCTGAAGCCCGGCGACGAGATCATCAAGATTGCCGGCAAGAGCAAGAACCTTGACTTTAGCAATATTTTAATAGCCGCAGCTCTGTCAAAAGAAGGTCAAGAAGTTGCGCTGCGAGTCAGGCACGAAAACGGCTCTGAAGATGATCTCAATCTTACTGCCCAGCGACTGCCGGGGTCGCAGTTGAGAGATTTTGGCATCGACCCGCCGATGAGTCTGACCGTAGCAGAGGTTGCCGACGCTAACGGTTTGCTCAAAAAAACGGGTTTGCTTCCTGGCGACCGTATGAAAGCTGTCGATGGCAAAAGTGTCCAAACACACTGGGAATTGGCCGAAATAGTAGGAAACATGCTTATTCCTGAGGTGACATTGTTAGCTGAGCGAACCGACAAGGATAAGAGATTGAATTTGGTTGAGAGCAAAATTAGCCTGAAGCTAATTTCGCCCAGCACCGGACATATCTACTCTATGGTTCCGCGGTTTCGGATGCAAAATATCGAAATTGAAAAGTCACTCTGGATGAAAATTGCTGCTAAGAAGCGTCAGGCATTAGAGAAAATCGGCATTAAAGAGCAGATGACGGAGAATCCCTTTTTGCAGAGCGGCGATGTTATTTTGAATGTCGGTGAAATTGCATGCCCTACAGGCGAGGAGTTCCTGGATACGGTAAAGAAATATGAGGGTAACGAACTACCGATAAAGGTGCTGCGAACGGACGCCAACGGTATTGAAAGGCAGCACTCAATTAGTGTCAGACTAAAGCGAGATAGAGACACCAACGAAGCACGAATAGGAATTGCATTTTTGCCCGACTTTGATTTTGGGCATCCGGTTGTCGCTAACACTATCGCCGTGGAGAACGGTCCAGCAAAGCTGCAAATTCCGCGCGGCGCTGTGATTACGGCTGTCGACGGCAAAGCAGTGTCGAACTTTTACGATATAATCACAGAAATCAGACAAAATGCCGGAAAATCTGCCACCATTGATTACAGCCTTGATGAGAAACCGGATACAGTTACTCTGGATACGGGTATCGGCAAAAAAGAGTGTATTACAGTCAAATCGGATTTCGCTGAGTTTATTCCTTTCAACCGTATGGAGAGACTCTACCAGGCCAGTGGGCCAATCGACGCCATCGCGATGGGATACAGAAGAACCATTATGTTTATTGCCCAGGCTTACGTGACACTTAAGCGTTTGGTCGCAGGAGCCGTTAGTCCGAAACATCTTATGGGACCGGTGGGAATCATAGCGGTAAGCTACCGTGTCGTCGCCGAGCAGCCGCTGATTGATTACATTTATCTACTCGGCCTGATAAGCGCGGTAATTGCCGTATTTAATTTAGTGCCCTTGCCGCCATTGGATGGGGGCTTGATTCTGCTAATGCTGGTTGAGAAGGTTAAAGGCTCAGCCTTAAGTGAGCGTACACAGGGCGTGATTGTCTACGCCGGCTGGGCGCTTATAGGAACGTTTCTTCTATACGTAACATTTAACGATATCGTCAGAAGTTTTTTTAGCTGACAGGGCACTTCGTGATAAAAGCGAAAGTCGAAAGTCGAAAATCGAAAATCCCGCCTAAGGCGGACGAGTATCACAGAACCATATTTGACGCCCTCGAACAGGCGGACCCAGACGTTTATCAACTTATAACCAGAGAGTACGAAAGGCAGCAAAACACGCTGCAGCTTATCGCCGCGGAGAATCAATGCTCGCCGGCGGTCTTGGCGGCTCTGGGCTCGGTGATTCAGAATAAGACCACAGAAGGCTTTGTCGGCGCCAGGTTCCACGGAGGCTGCCAGGTCGTTGACCAGGTGGAAGAATTGGCCATCAAAAGGGCTAAGGATGCTTTCGGCGCCAAGTACGCCAATGTGCAGCCTCATTCCGGCACCGCCGCCAACCAAATCGTTCTGACCGCTATTCTGCAACCGGGCGATAAAATACTCAGTCTCGGAATAGATCAGGGTGGGCACCTTTCGCATGGGGCAAGGGTGTCATTCACCGGCAAATTCTTCAGTGTGGAAAACTATTACGTTGATAAGGAAACTTACCTGCTGGACTACGAGACGATCAGGGATAAAGCCATAGCGGTCAAGCCAAAGCTGATTATATGCGGCGCAAGCGCGTACTGCCGAACGATAGATTTCAAAAGATTCAGAGATATTGCCGATGAAGTTGGGGCGTATCTTTTAGCGGATATTTCACACATCGCGGGCCTGGTGATTGCCGGCGCTCATCCTTCGTCTGTGGACTACGCACATTTCTCAACCACCAGCACCTACAAGCCGGGCGGGCCGCGGGGCGGCCTGATAATAATGGGCAAAGACTACAGCTTAGAATTTAGAATTTCGAATTTAGAATCTCGACCCCTATGGCAGCATATTGAAAGAACGACATTTCCCGGCGTCCAGGGAACGCCCTATCTGAATAACATCGCCGCTAAGGCTGTTTTCTTCAAAGAGACGCTCAGTGAAGAATACAGGCAAAGACAATTCAAAATCATAGAAAATGCCAGGGCACTCGCCAAGAACCTGCTGGAACTGGGTCACGATGTCGTGACGGGCGGAACGGACAACCACATGATCCTGGTCAACGTTGCGAATTTCCGCGAGGGCCTGACCGGCGTCATGGCACAAAAATGCCTTGAGGATTGCGGCATAGTCGTCAACATGAATCGGCTGCCCTACGATAAAAAAGGCCCCACGATTACCAGCGGCATTAGATTAGGCACGCCTATCGTCACAAAAGACGGCATGGGACCGGAAGAGATGCACGCCATAGCGCAGTTAATAGACGCGGTGCTGCGGAAGGTGGAGATAATAAGTGACGCCGAGTACAGAATTGACGAGTCCTTCCAGAACCAAATAAGACGGAAGGTAGAAGCGCTGTGCAGTAAGTTTCCGATGCAGTAGCGCTGCCGAGTCGTTACTTCCCATCCTGGCGAGGGCAGTTATTTGCTAACTGGTCGTCACGCTTCTTCCAGTTGGTTATCAGCATACACAAGTCATTAGTGAAAACGCGATACCGCTGGAAAAGTTGGGCCTTGTGGTCGATGTCGGCACAAGGATCGGCAGTATCGATTTTCCTCTTCCAGTTTTTGATAATCAAAGCCAAGTCATCCGTGAACACTCGATAGTTGGTGAAAGTCTGCTTTCTGCCCGAAGCGTCGCCATCGCACTGATAATGAGTGCCGTCCGACCACGAGGCGCACCAGCAGCTTGGGTCAGCGCCGTGAGCGGCGTACTCCAGAAAATCAGCATACTGCTGGGCGTACTGCGGCGTGTCTGGAAAACAGTTCTTACGGATAAGCAACCTAACCTGTACAATCTGGGGACTATTGCTCGCCGGAGAACCTGAGATTGTCAGCGTACAATTATACTCGCCTGCAGAAAGTCCCGTCGTATTTACGCCAAGCCAGGCGGTGTTTCCCTCGCCTTTTGACCTGCCGGAATCTGGCTGCACTTGCAGCCAATCACAATCGTAGCTAATTTGCCAGTTGAGTGTGCCTGGTCCTGCGTTGCGCACAATGAGGATTTGGTCGGCTGGATTTGGGAAGCCCACCAAAGCTTCGAATTCAAACTTGTCCACCGAAAGTTCAAATAGCCCTAAAGGCTGAAACTCGATGGCTCCCATATCGATTGCTTCGCCCATTACGCGAGGATTGCCGCAGAGGTCTATCTCGTTAGGCTGTGGGACATAGGCTGGATCGCCAGCATCGATGCACGGTGAGCCCGGCAACAAATGGTACGAATTGAACTGACCGGAATAAAGCTGCTGGATTTCTTCAGCGGATAAAACTCTATTAAATAGCATTACATCATCCATAATGCCGTCAAAAGCGTGCGTACCATTATCTCTGGCGCCGATCACGAAATTACTATTAGATTTGGCATAGTCTATTGCACCTGAAAATAGGCTACTACCTGCGTAAGCTCCGTCTTTATAGATACTTATATTTCCCCGTCCAATTGTCATTGTCCATAGGTGCCAGTTGTTATCCCCTATCGGACAGGTTACGCCGCAGGCACCGTCTGGAGCGTAGGTTACGCGAGCCTCGGCGCAGCCATCATGGAACTTGAGCTGGTAAGAATAATCCGTAGCCGCTCCAAACATATATCCCTTTGCGATTCCTCCCTGAAAGAGCCCAGATGGGTTATCAAGTTTCGCCCAAACCGAAAGGGTCAACTGCTGCGGTTCAAGACTATCTTTATCCCCAATCAAGACGTAGTCTCTATCTCCATCAAAATCCAGGCCACCATTATCTTTGCCGGTTGTCCAGTGTGCGCCATATATAGTTCCATGATTGTCGCCAACCGAATCGTGTGCTATGTCACCTTGCTGTTCGTCGAACGCCCAGTAGCTAACCAAGCCTTCCGGCAGTCCGGCAAATCGGGGATTGGCGTTAATGTTACCTTCTCCGGGCCAGCCGCCCTGCACGTCACTATAGGTTACCGTAATTGTGAACTTATCGCCGAGCCAAATTTCATTGCCGCCGTTCCAGAGAATCGAGTTGATCAGGGTAACCTTGCCCTTGCCGGTACCGGACTTGCAGGCTAATGTTGCGCCGTCTGCCGCTTTGTTCCCGATAAAGGTGCAGTTTGCAATAAATACATCGGCGTCAGAGTAAGCCAGTATTGCTGCACCCTGCGTGGCCGCGTTTTCACTAAAGAGACTGTTCGTAATCTCAATGGAGGCAAGTTCGCAAAAGATTGCTCCGCCCGATGTGGCGGAGTTTCGTGTGAATTTGCATCTGACTAAGGTTGGGCCGGAGAACGGCTCACAGAAGAATCCGCCGCCCCACGTTGCTGAGTTTTCGTTGAAGGTGCAGTCGGTTAGTATCGGGTTGCCAGAGGAAGCGAACATGCCGCCGCCGGGCGCAGCGGCGGAGTTTCGGCTGAATGTGCACTTGAACAAATGGGGGCTGCTGCCGGTACAGTAGACGCCACCACCCTGACCTGCCTGACCGTTGGTGACTGTAAATCCATCCAATGTACAATCAGGACCTTCGGCTCCATTGAAAGTTACCGCTGAGCCTTTCTGGCCACCGTCAATAATCGTTGCGGATACGACTGCTGGATTATTAGGGTCTATGCTCGTTAGTGCGATATTCTTGCCCGTGAAGACGATATTTTCAAAATAGGTGCCCGGATAGACTATCACTCTATCGCCATCAGTCGCCAAGTTAATACCTTTTTGGATGGTAGCGAAGGCCGTCTGCGGGCTCAAACCATCATACGTATCGCTTCCGCTTTTCGCATCTACGTAGTAGCAAGCTGGCGCTTCTAATAAGGATTCATCGACCCCGATATCGACACGTCCGCCGGTAACGCGGGGCTGGCCATCGATGTCGGTTTGGCGTGAGTAATCGCCGTATGGATCACCGGCATTGATGCAGGGAGAGTTGGCCTGCAAATGATAACCGTCCGGTGCAAATTGGGGGTTGGCGCTTATGTTGCCTTGGCCGGGCCAGCCGCCCTGCACATCACTGTAGGTTACTGTGATTGTGAAATTATCGCCGAACTGAATTTCGTCGCCGCCGTTCCAGAGGATCGAATTGGTTATGTGGATTAGCTTCATGTCAGTACACATATCTGGTTCTTGAACACAGGCTATGGTTCTGCCTTGTGCCGCTGTGTTCTTTACAAAAGTACAGTTTGTGACAAAAGCCTCTCCAAGGCCACCGGAGAAAAATACGGCTCCGCCCTGTTCAGACGCTGTATTTTCATTGATAACATTGTTTGTTAGCATTAAAAGAGCGCTTACAGAATGAATCCCGCCTCCGTTTCCTGCCGCTGAGTTCTTGATTATCAAGCAATTCTGTATTTCTGCAGACCTGTGGGCAATCTCGATTCCGCCGCCATCGTTCGCAGAGTTTTGGGCAATTGTGCACCTGTTTATAGTCAGAGGCCCACCTGGGTTTGGGTCGCCGTAGAGTCCGCCCCCGTATCTTGACACGGAGTTTTGCTCGAAGATACAACTGATGAGCGTTAGTGTGTCGCCGAAACCGGTCCGTATCCCACCGCCTTCCCCTGCCGAGTTCTCGCGGAATGTGCAGTTGGTCAATATCGCCTTTCCGCCGGTATTGCACATTCCACCACCCATTTTGCTGGCTGAGTTGTGACTAAGGATGCAGTTGGTGAACGTTGGATTCCCGCGGGAGATGAAGTAGTTGATGCAGATACCACCCCCTTCTTTCGCTGAGTTTTCACTGATCGTACAGTTTGTTAGTGTTGGACTGGCACCATCGATGTAGATTCCACCACCATATTCGCTCTGGCCATTTGTAATCGCAAAACCGGTTAAGACGCAATCAGCACTCTCACCGTTATTGAAAGTGACCACAGAGCCATTTTGGCTGCCATTTATAAGTGTTTTGGCAACAATATCGGGATTATTTGCGTCTATGCTCGTTAGGGTGATATTTTTGCCCTTGAAGTTGATATTCTCAAAATATGTCCCCGGATATACTGTGACCTTGTGGCCATTTTGCGCTGAATCGATGCCCTTCTGAATGGTCGCAAAAGCAGCCGATAAACTCAAACCATCATTGTTATCCTGGCCTTTGACTGCATCGACATAGTAGTCACGGCCAGCAGCGATAGAGTACGAGACGTAAATGTCCCGCGTGGACCGGTCCTCTCCCAATTGTCTCATAAAGTACAGGGCCGTGCCGTCGCTGGAAATGCAGGGATGGTATGTGTGTCCGCCAGGTGTGTCGAAAAACGACAGATGCTCGACATTTACGAACGGTTCGATCAAGGAGCGGCGGCTCGCCCTGAACAACTGCGAAGTATTTCCATCATTGCGGCTGGATGCAAAATACAAGATAAGGCCATCGGGCGAAGGCGAAGGAGCTTGGTCCATAAAGGGCGAGCTAATTGCCGTGGAGGTTGTCACTCCCCTATCAAAAGGCGAATCTTTATCAGCCCTGTCAGCTATCCAGATGTCCCATTCTTGATGGCCGGACGTAACGCCGTACGCCCCGAAGAAAATGGTCAGCTCATCGGCTGTCAATTTCGGCATTACAACACGGTCGCTGAGCACATTCAATTCGGGGATATCTGTGCCTTTTGGCCAGAGGTCATTAACCGAAGCACGCTTGCTGACCGCCAGTGAAAATCTGCCGCCATGCTCTTTGTGATAGTACATCCGCAGATTGTCGGGCGAAACCCAGGGACACAAAATGTGAGTGTCGGGCTCGTTCAGCTCGCTTATCTCTATTACGGAGGTAAATGGTCCGGATAGTTCATCTCGTCTGGCTTGATATATTCGGCCATAGTAGAAACTGCCGGTACGCACCCTTGAAAAGTAAAGGCTTAATCCATCAAATGAGATAAATGGCGCCCACTCTTCGTATTCGGTATTCACCTCAGTTACCGGCGCCGGAGTCATCCACTGCTGCTGCCCAAGCGCCTGTACGGCCCCGGAAGAGCCGGACAAGGCAAGGATCGTCACTAAAAGCAGATTAGTCCGCAAGTTCATAATTCCTACCTCCTTTACGCCCGCTATTATACGACATACAAGGGCATTTTTCAACCAATTGCGACTTTTTTCGGCTTTCTTTGCCCCGGCAAATGATGTATAAGCATCCTTTATGAAAAGGCCAAAGGTCGGTCGTCGCGCGTCGCTTGGGTCACGCGCTACGGCGTACAGCGTACAGCGTGGAGCGTTTAGTCTGTACGCTATCCGCTGTACGCTATCCGCTGTGTTAGTAGCTCTGGCTGTTTTCATCGCCCTTTTGCGGCTGCACACCTACAATGAGCCTTTCGAGAGGGATATTACCAGCCACGCGGTGATTGCTCACGAAATGCTCGCCGGGCGTGCTTTGTACTCGGACCTCTGGGACAGCAAACCACCCGCTATCTTTGCGACTTATGCATTGGCGGATGCCCTGGTCGGCTACGGTCCGGGCGAGGTATATCTTATCGGCGTGGTCGCTGCAATAATAACATTGCTCGGTTGTTACTGGGCGGGTGCTGCATACGGTGGCACCGCCGGTGGCCTGTGGTCCGCAGCCTTCTGGGCTGTTATCTGCAACGACCTCTGGCTCTGGGCCAATCAGCCCAATATCGAAGTGCCGATGAACGCCTGCCTTGTTTGGGCTTTTGCCCTGATGCTGACAGAAAGCAGAAGACCGAATACAGAATACAGAAGACAGAAGCCTGCCCTGAGCATAGTCGAAGGGACAGAAGCTTGCCCTGAGCCCAGCCGAAGGGACAGAAGTCGAAAATTCTCAATTCTCAATTCTCAATTCTCAATTCTAAAATGGCTGGCTATCGGGGGACTTTTTGCCCTTGCCACTTTGTATAAGACCGTCGCCGTCACTTTTCCCGCTTTTCTGGCACTTTTTTATCTATTAACTTTCCTTCGCGACCGCCAACGGCTGAGGTTGGCATTATTGCAGGTTTGCATCGTCGCGGCGGTGGGAGTGGCGGCCTGGGCGGCAGTTTTCGCATACTTTACTGCCACCGGACGTTTGGGCATTTTCTACGATACGATCTTCAAATACGCCGGCTATTATGCGCAGAGTAGGGGCGGCAACTTTCTCACCAATATCCTCGCGGGACTGAAATACGAATTTTTTGCCCGAGCAATGAAAAGTACGCTCGTGCTGATAGTCCTCACTGCTGCGGGAACAATATACGCCTTGGCTAAAGGCCCGCGTAGGCCCTGGCTGCTACTGGTTGGGTTTCTCATCGCGGCGTACTTCGCCGTAGCCCTTCCGGGCAGATATTACAACCACTACTATCAGCTCTGGCTTGTCCCTCTGGTTGTTGGCGCCGGCTGGGCAGTCGGAATTTCAAATTTCAAATTTCAAATCTCAAATTTTTCTTGTCTGGTTCGCTCCTCGGCTGGCGCGGTGGGGTTCATTATTCTGCTGTGTTTTGTCCTGCCTGAATACAGGTTTTCTGCCGATGAATGGTCGGCAAACAAGCAGGGGCCGCAATATATCATCTCAAAATCTGTGACTAAAGAGGTCGATGCCCTCCTTGCCCCGCAAGAGACGCTTTATGTGCTGGGCATAAACCCCGAATTTTATTTTTGGTCCGGACGGCGACCGCCGACCGGCGTGATATGGTCTACCGACCTGGCAAACAACCCATTGGCGCAGGAGCATACCTCGCGAACTCTGGCGGATCTGGAGCGGGAAAAGCCGGAAATATTCGTTATCAATAGACTCCACGCCCAGGTCCCTCCGGACCATCCGGTGGTGGAGTGGGCGCAGAAACAATATATCCCTCTGCCCGGCAATCCGGACCGAGGCTTCTTGTACGGCCAACCTTTTTTCCGTATATTTATTCGCCGAGATGGTAAGCTGGCAGCGCGACTGGCGGAACCCCGCAACAAGTTGCGGGGCTAAATATTTAGCCCCCAAACCTTTCCTGAGCCCGGTCGAAGGATTTATTTGGGGATTAAGGAAAACCGGTATGAAGAAGATTATTCACGAGCAAGAGCGCGGCCTGGGCGGGGACTTCTGGCTTTTCGGCGGTCTGCTCTGCATTCTGCTTATATCGATCCTGGGTCGCGACATGGGTCGGCCTTTCACGGGCCTGCATAGCTGGGGCGAAGCCAGCGGGGCCTGGGCGGCAAGAGCCCATGTAAAATATGGTCTGGGCTATACAAAGGGCGCATCCACCTGGGCGGTGGGTGATCCGCCGAGCCAAAATCCCTCAAGATATTACGACCATCCGCAACTTTCTGTGCTGACGCTAGCGCTATTTATGTCGCTCTTCGGCGTGAGCGAATGGAGCTATCGACTGCTCAATTGCATGACATCGGTGCTGGCTGCGATGCTGCTACTGAAAATCTTTAGGGGGTTATTAAGCGATAAGGCCGCGCTGCTCGCGGTCCTTATCTACGTTTTATTTCCTGTTACCGGCTATTTCGGCTCCGGATGCTGGACCGCCTTGATGGTCTTCACAGCTTTCTGGTGCTATCTGGTCCTAATCAAAAGCCTGAAAGATGGGCCTGAGCCTGGGCCGATACATAAATGGGGCCTGGCAGCCAGCCTATTTCTTGCGCTGCAGTTCAATTGGGAAGGCTTTTTCTACGCGATGGCTATCGGGGTGCACTATGTCGTGCGGTGCATCCGTCGCAAGACGTTTCCGCAGAAGACGCTGCTTGCCATCTTAATTGTCGCACCGCTATCCAGTTTAGCTTTGAATTTTCTGGTGATGGCGGCTGGCTACGGATGGGATTTCAGCAAAATTACCGCCCTATACAGTTGGCGGGCAGGAAAAGGCGAGATGGCTGAATTCGACTGGGGCAAATGGTTCGCCAGGTTCTGGGAATTCGCCGCGATGAATTTCACCCTGCCGGTGCTGATTATCGCTATCGGCTATCTAACCTTTGGCCAGCTATATGTGCTCGCCGGCGCCGCTTCGCGCAAGCAATCTGAGGCTCTGACCGCACGGTTTCCACAATTCTGGCTTTTTTTCTTGCCGGGCTTTTTCCAGTTGTCTCTCCTGAAAGGCGCCCTGTGGATGCACCATTACTGGGAACGCTGTTTTTCTCCGCTACTTGCGATCGCTGCCGCACTTGGGATAATGACGCTCGCCGGCATTCTGGATAGAGTTCGTCCAATAGTGTCGAAGATATGTACAGCGGCTCTGGTGGGCATTATTACAGTAGCTTGTATGGGGGGGTTGGACCACTATTACGGCATCAGACACTTTTCGCCGGAAAGGGTCAGACTTTTCAAAACGCTCAACGAAAGGATTCCGCCGGACAAGATGCTCTTGAGCTATCAGAGCCAGAAGGTTGAGCAGCACGAGGCGAAAGGCGAGCATTATCGTCCTGAAATCGCCTGGTATCTCGACCGGGAGGTTGTAGTAGCCACGACCTGGGCGGAGATTCAACAGAAGGCCCAAACCGGCATGTTTCCTTATTACCTTGTCCCAGCCGTCCAACAGGTAGCTCCGCTGATCCAGCAGCTACAGCAGCGGTACAAGTTCGAGTCTGTTCCCGCCGATCCCGGCGGGCCGGAACTGGCTCCAATGCTGCCTCACCTGATTTTTGACCTGCAAAGTAAAGGTCCTGGCTCTTAACCAGGCGAAATTTTGCTGGCGGCACCAGAGGCAAGCTTAAAACTGAGAATGCTTTGTAGAAAAGACTCACCGTCATTTCGACCGAAGCGTCCCGTAGGGACGCGAAGCGGAGAAATCTGCTCAAAAACAGGTTTCTCGACTCGCCTCCGGCTCGCTCGAAATGACAATCTGTGGTCTTTTTTACAGAGAAAACTCAAGACTCAAAACTCCCGGGCTGCTTTTTGAAGTTGGCAGGAGATTTATGCCAGAGCCACGCCGTGCACGCACCACCGATTACGAAAGACCAGCCAATCGCTATCGCTCTATCAATCATTGCCGCCAGCACCCCAACCTGCAGCGGCACCGCAATAACCACCGCTCCAAAGCCCAGCATCAGCTCCCTGATTCCCAATGCGCCTGGTGTTAGGCTTATAAATAGAGCGAGATAGCCGAGCGTCCCGAGCAGCAGATAGCCCGCGGGGTGGATGTCTTGGCCGATGCTGTGGTAGATGATCCCGAAGCGTAAGGCGGTAAGCAAAAAATTTAGCGACAATAACATTGCCGCCCTGATAGTCAGCTTTGTTTTGCCTGCGATTTGTCTGCGCCCTAAAAGAAAGTTGCGCAGCATGGAACTAAGTTGTCCTGCCGCTCTGGGGACGGGCAGCGGCACGAATAAGAAAAGCAATGAACCGGCGATTGTTACCGCGAACACGCCGGCCAGGATTTTGCTTTCGTATCCGGCCTGCTTATATACCGTCAGTAGTACGATTAAACCCACCGCCGCCGCCAAAGTGGTAATTAAGAACATAACATACAAGAAGAAAGTGGCAAAATGAGTATAGGCAAGGTCGTAGTGGCGCTTCAAATAGTTCGCCCGAAAGAGAGTGCCGAATTTCATAGGGATGTAGTTGAGCAGCGTAGCTGCGTTATTTACACAAAATATGTCCCAGAAACCAGCCTTGGCATTCAGAGCTTTCAGCAAGTATTTATCTACCAGAGCACTAACCAAGAGGGACAAAAAACACAAAAAGTATATTATGGCCAACTGTTCGAGGCCCAACTGCGATACGGTCTTTAGCTCTTCCCAGTGCCTCGAAAGGTACCACAGCAGCAAGAGGATAATTACCACGCCAAGTATATTTTTAATCCACTTAGTCACTATTCGCAGATTTGCCAATCCGATAAATGTAGGATGTAGTGAGAAACAAAGAATTAGATCGGAACATAAGATAGCGGCCTTGCTTTATGCCGTGTCTGGTGTAGGGCAATAAGGTGTATGTGCCGGTCCTGGCTTTAATGCTGAACCCGGTAAATTCGAGCAGGGTTTGAAGGTCCGTAAAGGTAAACGAGTGAATGTGCCCCTCATGCGCAGATAGTCTCATAATGTTAGCGAAGATTGTTATCCAGTTATATGGGTTAGGCACGGATAAAACTAGGGCGCCCTCGCTCGCAAGTATTCTATGAAGTTCTCTTAACAAGAAAGTGGGATTTTCAACGTGTTCGAGTAATTCCAGACAGAAAATATACTCAAATTGCTCCTTTTGAAAAGGTAAGCCCTTCATAACATCGCATACCTGAAAACTCCCTCTTTTATTCCTGACACTGTTGATGACTTTCTCAGATATATCCACCGCATAATAATCACAATCTAATCCGCGCTCCCCTAAAATATCGCATAGATAGGCGTGCTTGCAACCAACATCTAAAATCCGGCTGCCGTTTTTGACCTCTACGAGTTCGAGTGCTCTGGAGTACCGCAGATAACCTTGCTTGTCGAAATCCGTATAGTGGGTTGCCCTATTCTCATAAAATTCCTTTTTACGCATATAATGCTCCGCCTGGCATACTCAACTTATATTCCGGCACAAAATAAACAAGCTTCCCCCTACGGTTTTTTCGCTTAGATACTGACTTGCCAGCAATTTGTCTATACATTGAATGCCTTTTAGAAATACTGCTTTGATGAGCATCTTATGAGTAGAAAGCTCATACGGAAACGGCTCAAATTTGGAGCGGAGGATTTTGACGTTATCTGCGGAGCGAATTAGTTGCAACGCCTGTTGTTTATTCCATGTGTATAAATGCCCTGATGGATGAGTCTCTAAATTCTGTGTGAGCTTTCTTATCTTGTACATAATTCTTGAAGCTATAGCATTCTCGATGGGAATTTTAAGAAGTATATACTTTGCGCATCGAGTAACTGCTGGCATTATTTTTTCGACGTCGGGTATGTGCTCCAAAATGTCGCACAGGATCAGTAGGTCAAAAAAATTGGCCGGATAGTCTAACTCGCTGATAGATTTGACCTGGAATTTCCCAAAAGGTAAAATAGCCGCAGCCTTTTTAATAGCTACTTCCGAAATATCGACTCCATATAGGTTTTTACAGCCGGTTATCCTGTGGACCTCTTTAAGCAAAATGCCTGCTCCACAACCAACCTCGAGTATCTTATCGAAAAACAGGTCATTGGGAACCAGACTAAATAGATTTTCCGCCTTCCATCTCGTAGCTCGAACATAAAGCTCATCAGATAGCACTTGCGATTCGTAGATATCATCGTAAAATTTCTGGAAATCGTTATTCTTGTTGCTCATCGGTCTTCTCTGTGAGCCAGGAGGTTATAATACAGCTTCTCCATCATAGAAGCATTCGCATTCCAATCATAATTGTCCATAACAAACTTTCTGCCCATTGCGCCCATGCTCGACCTGAGAGCCGGATTTTCGACAAGCTGAATCAGCTTTTGCGCAATCGCCTCGTCGTCGCGTGGGGCTACCAAAAATCCTGTGACCCCATCTGTTACGACCTCGGGCAGCCCTCCGACAGCGGACGCAACTACTGGAAGTTCCATAGCCGATGCCTCGGCCGCCGCCCGCCCCCACGCTTCAGATAGCGATGGTACTACAAAGATGTGCATTTTCGCCAGATAAAGCGGCATCTGGTCGTGCGGAACCGGCCCTGCAAAATCAACACTATCGCCAATCGAAAGCGAGTCTGCCAATTTCTTCAAGGAATTATGCAGCGGTCCGCCGCCGACAATCAGTAGCTTCGCCTGGGGGAATCTCTTATGCACGGATGCAAAGGCTTTTATAAGATATTCAATTCCGTATAGTGTCACCAAGGTCTTGGCGCATCCTATCGTTATTTTGTTCGAATGTGGTTTCATCGCGGGCGTAAATTTTGATAAATCGACTCCAAAAGGGATAGTCTGTACATATTTGCCTTGCGGAGCCAATTCTTGCGTACCTGCGGTCAAGATTTTACTTGTAGCTGTGATTGCGTCTGCTCTGCTTAGGGCGAATTTGGTCATTTTTTTGAAGATAAAACTTGTTGAGGGCGGATCAAAAATATCAGAACCCCAGGTTGAGACAATATACGGATGAAAACCGGCAAAAGCCCCTATAAGACCGTTGGTCGTAGCATAATGTGCGTGAAGTATATCGGGATTAATATCTTTTACTATTCTTTTAATATGGAGCAGCATTTTTGCGTATGACAGCAATATTGCTGCCGGCGAGATAGGCTCAACATCTCGCCTTATTCTTACCGGATGGACCTTTACGCCATGGATCCTGGCATCGCGGACTGAGACCACGTGCACATCGTGGCCGTTTTCCGCAAAGTGTTCGGCCCATCTCTGCGTATGAACAGACGCTGCATTTGCTAAAAGGCAAATTCTCACCAGGCTATGCTTCCTTTTTTATTCGCCTATAGTTGGCGCAAAGTGACGCTTGCCGATTTCAGAAATGACAAGCCGAATCTTGCCGGACCGCGGAACCGGAATATCCTTCACAAAGTTCAATCTTATCTTTAGCTTTTCTCCAGCCCCCTTACGTATGGCGTCCTCCACATCCCGGGCGTCCTGATTGGAAAACTTATTGTTCTTGACTATCTTGACCTCTATTTCATCCTCTGCTTGCTGCACTACCTGGAATTGTTCCACCGAAGTCATAGACTCGAATACGTGACCAAAGAAGTAGGCGACCAGATAATTGCCATCCGGCGTCACCACAATATCGGTGTCTCTGCCTACTACCGAGCTCATCGCTGGTAGTCCTCGACCGCACTTGCATCTCTCTTGCAACGGCCTGGCCAGATCTGCGATCCGGAATCGGATGAAGGGCATCCCATAGTTGCTCAAATCTGTAACCAGAACCGTCCCAACTTCACCGGGTTTTACCGGCCGGTCGTCCTTGACAAATTCAAGGACGATATTTTCCGCTGCGATGTGGTGCGCGCCCGCCTCACACTGACTGGATATTACGATGCTGTTTCCTCCATAATTGTCAAAGACCGGGCAGTGAAATTGCTCTTCAATAAGCTGCCTGTAATGTGGAAACAGCATGTCGCCGGTCGTTATGATCGAGTTCGGCTTTATATCACTGATGTTGTTATCCTTCAGATATTTTGCCAGCAAAAAAACCTGTGAGGCGTATCCTCTGATTGTCTCCGGCTTGTACTTTCCTATTTTTTCAACGCTGACACGCGACGTCTCCTGGTTCATTCGGGAAAGGCGGAAGAATAGACATCGGCCAAGCCTATCCATCATCTTTTGTGACAGCGTATCGTGCGCGATCAGGTCCAGCCTAATCCACCGCTTGCCGAGCTCATATCCTGCCCACCGCCAGAAGCGAAAAAGACAGGCGAACCTCCAGCTTATTGCCTGGCGGTCCTGATAGTACGGCAAAGGCTCGCCCGTGGAACCGCCGCTGTGGTTTAACGTGAGCTTCTTCCTGGGAATGTTCCCGGCAATCATGTTATCCGGGAAGTTCCTGCGTATTATATCCTTGCTCAAGACAGGCAGCTTTTGCAGGTCCTCGACCGAGTTGATATCCTCCGGCTTTAATCCCAACCGATCAAAGGTCGAGCGGTAGTATCGCACATTCGTGTATGAATGTTGAATCAGCTCCCGAAGTCTGTTTTCCTGAAGGGCTCGAATTTCATCGGGGGTCCACCACTGGCTGTCTTCAAGAAACTTCAAGGTTTTGAGAATACCAGTTCCTTGAGACAGCTCCACCAGCGGAAATATCGCATTCTTGAAAATCCGACTGTACATAACTTATTGCGTCTCCAGACTGAGATGCCTTTCAATCGTTGCCACAATATATTCGGTAACATCTATTTTGTCCGCCAGCAGCTTTCTGCGAGCAGCCACGCACTTTTCTTTAGCAGCAGAGTCACAGAGCCAGTCGATGCAGTATTGCAGAGCCTGCTCGGTGTCGGCTGTTTGTTTGATAAGCCCATAGCGCTCGAGCATATCAATTGTGCCTGCTCTTAGTGTGTTGACATACACCGAAGGCACACCAAGGATCGCGGATTCACTCGCCATCGTAGCCCCTTCGCCGACATATAGCGCGGCAAATGCCAGTACATGGTGTATTTGGTGCACGGGGATATTCAGACGGTAAGGCTCAAGCTCGGCGGGCAATGGGCTTTCGGAAGTTATGTAGGGTCTTGCATATCGGGCTATTTCCTCAACGAACCTCAGCCTGTCACGCTCAACAAGGCCGTGCTGAAAGGCATCGTGATGTGCCCGCCAACTGACAAACCGAATTATGCAATACTTTTCTGCCGGATCAATGCCCAGGCTTTTTACAGCCTTGCTATCAGCGGTAAATCTTTTGGGGTGCAAATAAGCCAGCTCATGCAAACCGGCGTACAGGTGATGCTTGTCGCCGAAGGATTTTTTGAAGCAATCGGGGCTATAAATAGCCGTAACAAAAGGGTGTGTGATTTTGTGGGCCACAGTTGCAATTTCCGTATCATCCCAAACGACAACCGGTTTGCCCAGCACCCAGCCAACGTGTGCCGCGAAGACGCCGCTGATTGCAGTGAGTATGTCCGGCTTGAATTGCCGGCAGAATCGAAACAATCTCGCATCCCGCACCAACATTTCACCGAATAAGGACGTTTTTGTCCGGCCCATTTTGCTTAGTTGCGTGAAAGGAATGCCGTAGTGGTTAAGCAATTGGATTGTGACATCCTTATCTCTGGCGGTTACAGCGACTTTGTGCCCACGTTTTTGGAACTCTGCTATCGCGTTGCGAAAGAAATGAACGTGGGCGGGATGTGTCATCTCAATCAAAATTCTCATGCTGGGCGGCAAGTCCTGTTTTTGAGCATTTGGAATTTGGATTTCGATATTGTTTCGGATTTAGATACTCGAATTTCGTGCTTGCTTTTTCCGCCGGAATCTATTTCAGCTCCTTATTGCTCTCCATGTCGAACCACATAGCGAAAAGGGTGAACTGAACGGAGCTTATGAATGAGAACATGGCAGCCAGCGCGTTAATGTGCGGAATCTGCCCGGCCGTAAACCAGATATAAAATACCCTAAAAAATAGAATAATGGTGCCCAGGCCAAACAAAAAGCCGAACATATAGAAGAAAACCAGCGGATGAAAATCTCTGATTATGTATTTTTCCTTCAGGCGATATAGAAAATCCTTCAAAAGCAGCCACGACAGTGTTATCATAACGCTCTGCAATTTTATCTTGGATACTTCGCCGATGTTGTAGACCGGCTTGACAGGGATGTCGCGGACTCTGAAGTTGTAGATATTTAGCTTCACGAGCATATCATTCGGCATCCCAAACCTTTTATAGATTTTATTTAGGTCCAGAATTTCCAAAGCTCTTAAATTTATCACTGTATATCCTGTTTGAGAATCCGCCACGTGCCAGTAGCCTGACGCGATCTTGGTCAGCAAAGATAAATAGGAGTTGCCCAGGTATCGAATCTTGGGTATGACCTGCCAGGCGTTGCCGGTAAAAAGCCGATTTCCCTTGGCGTAGTCGACCTGGCCTGCTACTACTGGACCTAACAAATTCGGCAGGTCGGCGGGGTCCATCTGAGCGTCACCAGCCATAACCGCGGTGACGTCCATCTTGTTATCGCGTGCCCATTTATAGCCACTTACGATAGCGCCGCCCACCCCCTGGTTTTTCTTGTGCTCGATGAGAATTACCCGCCCACGGGATTGCTCAGCGGCTTTGATTGCAATCTCTGCGGTTTTGTCTGTGCTCTTGTCATCGACCACCACCACTTTGTCCACATAATCGGGCATGGTTTCAAGAACCCTGCCGATCAGCTTTTCTTCGTTGTATGCCGGCACAACCACGCAAACTGTCTTACCTTTGTACATAACTAATCTCCAAGCGAAGCGACGCTTATAATTATCGCCTGCGATAGCGGTTCTGAGTAGCTAAAAACCACGCCGAGTAGTAAAATTCATGCCGTCGCGAACGCCGCAAACGAAAGTCGAAGCGCAAATGCTGGCGTGTTCAATCCGCCCAACGTGGCGGATCAATCTTTGGCGTCAACTTTATGCTGGAAAGTATCCGTAGGGTATGCAGGCTTTTTCCTGCATACCGGACTTTTCTTTATGCTGGAAAGAGGTCTGGTTCAGATTTATACCGGCAACGGCAAGGGCAAGACCACCGCCGCGTTCGGCCTGGCATTGCGCGCGGCTGGTCAGGGCCATAAGGTACTGATTTATCAATTCTTAAAACCTCCTTCTCTGGATATTGGCGAGCGTTTTGCTCTTAAGTTGGCCGGCCTCAAGATTCGAGTCGAAGCACTCGATGTGCCCTGGGATATGTCCAAATCTTTCGCAGACGAGCACGCCGTCGCCAAGATGAAAACAGCGATTAGCGATGTACTTGTACGACTTGCTGAAACAGCAGAGAAGAGGTTCTATGACGTGCTGATACTTGACGAGATTGTGTATTGCCTTTCACAAGATCTGGCTGCACTGCAAGACCTTAAAGACATCATTGGCAAAAGAGACCCCGCTGTCGAAATCGTCCTAACCGGCATAGGTGCAACGGACGAACTGATTGCGATAGCGGATTTAGTGACGGAGATGAAGAACATAAAGCATCCTTATGATAAAGGCCTGCCGGCTCGACCCGGCATCGAATTTTGACGGCAATTAGCCGTCATTCCGAGTCCGTTCGGCTATGCTCAGGATAAACTCCGCGAGGAATCTGTTAGAAAACTCATTGCGAGCCCCGACTTGTCGGGGCGTGGCAATCTCCGCCTCAATTTTGGTGAACAATGTAATCAACATCCAGAACACTGATCTCTCCATCACCGTCTATGTCGCCCCTACCCAGTGTTTGGGCACACTCGTGGCAATTAAAAATTGTCTTCAGGTATTTCTTTTCCAATAAAGGCGGGATCAGGTCATAGAACTTCTTTTCACTCGGATATTTTGTCTTATAGAACTTGTACAGGCCCTTTGTGCCTTTTAGAAAATTGCATCCACTGCACGCCCATATTTGGTTATGTATTCCCTGGATGAGATCGCAGGTCTCGCACTGTGGCCGAATTCGCAAAGACTTTGGTACGATATGTTCTCTGTGCAGGTCATTTTCGCTCCCGCAATATACACATTTCTTCTCGGCCTCAACAAACTGCCAATCTTCTCGCGTAATCTCCGACCAGGACATGGCGCCGCTTTTTAGTTCTCGAAATGTCTTCTTTATAAACCCGTAGTGCTTGCTTTTCGCCTCTTTGCCATCACCAACGCCAAAGGCCCGTCTTGCCACAATCTTGGCATACTGATAATAAATCAAATCTCCAATTGTTTTTACATCCCTATCAGGCATGTCCTAATCGCTCATTATTATGTTGTCACACCCTATTGTGTGCGTAGAGTTTCTTGTCCAATAAACGAAGGGCGTACGTTGTTGCGGTCGCTTCCTTCAGGTTTGCTTGGTCCAACTTCCAGGCAGACCGAGTTAGATTGTCTATATCGGAAACATACCCAACTTTCGCAAATTTCGCAGCAGCCTTATAGGCAATCCACTTGTAATTGTGATTCAGAAGTTTTCTAAGCATGTTGATATCTTTCCTGGTCCTTTTCTCTATAAAGCACGCTGCAATCACCCTTCTCATAAAAGCCTGGTTATCAATGTTCTTAAGCGGAAGAGGCCTCTTTACTCTATTATTTCCAGGGGAAATATATGTCCAGAATTCTGAAGAGTTTATGAATTTGCCTAAACTATGTGACTCCTTTTCATTGCAGATTTTTGCCATTGCATCGGCGATCCTCACATGATTTTGGAATTCTATTTTATCCTTATAGTTGCAGAACAGGTCTAGCAGAAACTTAAAGTCACCGGCGTCACCCATCTTACATAATGCTAGTACTATATCCCGCACATCGTAATCCAATTTCACTTTAGCCAAGTAAGAACGAATGATTCTGTTATCCCCCGGGGAAGCTATTCCCAATACGATGCCGGCTAGATGGAATCGGCTTACAAATTGTTTTGAGAATAGTGATTTGAAATTTGTACCAATTCCATTTCTGCTCATAGCTTCCAAAGCTGCAAGTTTAGCGATTCGGTTCTTCTTGTTGACCAAGGACCAGACCTCGCTTGACATCCCCAAGCGATTTGCTATTCTCGAAATTGAATACCAACATGCTGTTCTTAAAATGCCATTTCTTCTTCTCGCGGTTACCCAATCTGATAGAGATTTCAAATCCTCATCCGTTCCCAACTCGCCCAGACAGTGGATATATATTATCTGCTCGGCTTTATCTCTAATGTTGGCAAAATTTCTGTACGAACCTAGATCGCTTTCTTGGGCAAGATTTTTAATCACCATGCGTAGAAGTTTCTTCTTATCTGGGGATTTGCTACGAGCCAATTTCTTCAAAACCTCATTAACCTTCGGAAACATACAGGACACCAGTTGTTGAGAGGCCAATGCCACCTCTTCTCTTTTGTCAGAACATAACTTTAGCAAAATAGGTATGTCTGAGGATTTCCCAAATTGCCTGACGTATTCTGACAATTCTTCTTTATTTTCATAAGAATAAAGATTTGTAATAATTTCCTGCAGCTTCAGGGGTTTTGGACAATTTTCGATCAAGTGTCGTATTGCATTTTCCTTTATGATTTCATCTTCTGAGGTTGCCAAAAGTTCCTCGGCCCAGGCCACCATGATGTCTTTATCTTCATTCTTAAACCAGTAAAAACAAGGACCAGAGCCAGCAAGATAACTGGTGAATAAAAGCTTCTTTCCTCCTACGTCTGGCGAAATCTCTTTTCGCCACTTGTATATCAGCAAATGTTCTTTTGTCGAGAGAAGAGCACCTGTGATAGGGTACGATCTAACCCTTTCTTCAAATAGATGGACACACCGCTGTCTCTGGATGATTTCGCCCAACTTTTTGAAGAGTGGTTTAATTTTCGAAATACGCAAACACACAACGATGTACGAGCCTATAGTGCTGTAGATTATTTTTTCCAATTCTTCTAAACTGTGGATTCGTGACTCGTGTACTCCTTTTTGTCTTGCAGTAAATCCATATCGCAATATTGCGAGATTTGCCGATTCTTTTTCCCAATAACCTTCGGTCTTTATGTGAAGCTTACTTTTTTTAATTAATTCAAGAGCTTCTAATATGTCAGCGTAGTTGGAAGTTTTCCAAAGAGCTAACTTTGTGCCGTTCTCAGTTGTAATTTTTTTGTTGGGCAAGAAATTTAAAGCAACCTTTTTGAGAAAAGGTTCAATTAAAGAAGATAGTTTATCTGCAGCAATACAAAGAGAACCTATTTTGCTTCTAGGCAGTTGCAAGTAGTTACTGAACGCCGTGTAAAACTGATCCTGCAATCCACGGAAGCTTTTTTCTCCTGACTCAATACCTAAGATACCGTCAAGGATATCTACGGCCATCTCAAGGTCGCTTATGTTAATTGGGACTTTTTCCCCAACAGAATACGGATGGTTCAGTTCCCTATAAAACTGCAGACAATATTCTTTGATGTCGCTTAGATTGGACATGGCCACGATAATCAAACATTACTAACTAATTCTGTATACCATTCTCCGAGAAGAAACTATGGATGGGAAAACTATAGACAGTCGCTGTTTTTCATCGTACAAGAATCGGTTTTTTCTTATTCCCCAATTTCATGCCAAAATCCGACAATTAATCCAGATTCTCTGCATAGATTTTCCCATCCACAATATTATTTATCGGCTGAAATTGAAATAATTATAACTTGCAATTTGTACCTGATAAATGGCATTTTTTATACGACAGGGTTATCATATCTGGTTATTCGTCCATCGGACGTTTTTTGTATGAAGTCCGTCCTCTGTGGCAGAAATGAATCCGCGTTAATCCGTGCAATCAATGTCTCGTTTTCTCTGCGTTCTCTGTGGCAAAAAAGATTCTTCGCCTTGCCCAGAACGGAGTCTGTGTTAATGTGTGTCTCCCCCTGTCTAACTCCGTACAAGTCCGTGTTCGAGTCGGTGTTAGTCCGTGTCTTCGCAAGCTGCGTGCCAAAAATCTAAGGTCCGGATAAAAGTCAAGTGCTGCCTTTTCAAAACCGTTAAAAACTGCTCATTTCTTGTTAATTTCTGATCAAAACGCGCGCAATTCTGTTCATTTCTGCGCATTTCCGCTCATTTTTGGCCTTTTTCGGTTTTGCACGTATTCTCTTGCGCCTTAACGACTTACAAAAATTTTGCTGAAAAGTCTTAACAACCAGGTGTCCAAACGGAGCTGTCTCTCAGCGAATAAACTGCCCGTCGGTGGCAAAATAGGCTATGTTAGAAAACCTGCGAAATGCGAGGCTGGGGGAATTGTGCTGCCTGTCTATATTGCGCAATTTGCCAGTCTTATGCGCAAGAAAACAGCCCTTTTTACGGTCTGCAATAAGGGCTGCAACTATTCAGTTAGCAAAGGATTACGAGCCAGCGTCCTCCGGAGCGGGCGGAGTTTCCTCACCTTTCTTGGATTTTTTCGGCTTTTTCGGCTTCTTTTCCTTCTTAGCCATCAAGCTGAGGTTGCCGGTTAGGAAGAAAGCCCCGCCGACCACCAAGCCCGTTGCCACGACCGCGCCGATGAGAACATACCAGATTACACCCTGCACGACGGCCAGAATTGAGGGCATCACGCCTTTTAGTCCTGCTACAGCCACAACTGCTGTGTAGACAAAGACTAATAGCGGCAGGAATAGCAGCATGCCGAGCGTTTTGCTCTGCACATCCGGCTCGACTTCCACGTATGCGGGGGCCATTATCGGCGCCAGGACAGCCGGTTCTGGGGCTGCAATCTCATCCTCCGGGATCATTTGCTCCGCCTCGGCAGCCATTTCCTCGGATGAGGCCGCCGCCGGCTCTTTGCCTTCACCAGCTTCGGGGGTGTAAATTTCGTCAAGAATACCACCTAACGATGTATCGTCGGCCTGGAGTGAAAGGTCCAACAGGCCTGAGCCGCTTCCGAAACTATCCAGATTAACATCTTCTTCGATTTCTTCCAGAGGTGCTTCAGGAGTTGTGCCGGTAGTGCTTGGCGCTGCGGCAGTCTCAGCCATCGTATCATCGGTGACGGCGTAATCCTGGTCGGTCTCACCAAGAACGCTGACCCCTTCACCAGTTACAGCGGTGTCCGCATCGGTCAACTCGCTTTCTGCAGCTGGAATCCCGGTTTCGGGCGCCAAGGAGATTTCTTCGGCTTCAATGCTACCGAGATCCTCGGCGATCGCCGGCTCTTCGACGGGCTGCGGGGGCTGTGCTGCTTCTTCTGGCTCGGCCGCACCGACCGGCTCCTTCGGCTCCTCCAGTTCTATTAGCTCTTGCTCCAACTCTGCCGGGGTTTGCTCCAACTCTGCTGTTGGCTCCGCCTTTTTCGTTTTCTTGGGCCGTTTTGGTTTTTTTGGCGGAGCCAAGGCCTCTTTGGGCTCTTCAGCACCAGCGACAGGTATCATTGCCTCAACTTCATCAACCTTGAACAACAAGTTCGAGCCATCGCGAAACTCACGCAACTTGCCTTGCTTGGCTAATTCCCTCACCTGGACCTCAGTCGCGTTGAGTTTCTCGGCTGCTTCTTTCAGTGAATAAAACATGCCCGCCATAGTCACTTATCTCCTCTAACCTGACAGGTCAATTTGCCAGGTTTTCTTCATTCTAAGACTTTCAGCAGCAAGACAACTTACTGTATTATACCTTCGAGGCAGCAGTTATGCAAATTTTTTTGCCCTGCCTATCATCGCGGTTCTACGATGGGATTTGTCAAGAACTCTGATTGAAAATATGAAATATTGAACAACGGCGCACTTAGTGTAGAATATCGGCTGTGCATTTTTGCAGGTAGCAGGGCCTAACATAGGCTCGGCAACGGTGCCGACAGCACCGGGGTGTAGCTCAGTTTGGCTAGAGCGCCTGCTTTGGGAGCAGGAGGTCGCTGGTTCAAGTCCAGTCACCCCGATTGTTTGCAATCCTTTGCAGGTTAATCAGTTGCAAGGGTTTTTCTTTTTTTAGGCGTTGAACTTTTTTGCCAAAAATGGCCTTGAGCGTAAAAATAGCGTAAAGTTTCAGTCGGTTCTGAGTGCCCACCGAGTAAGTAGCCAGTGTGTTGTGAGTGGGTGGTGAGAGAACAGAAAAATTAACCTGACTAATTTTCGGCTGAAATTGTTACATCTACCTCAAAATCCCGTAGTTTCCACAATAGACAAAGGCGCGGCTTTGGGGTAGTGAAACTCCAAGAAATTTTGAATACCATTTAGAATTGATAGACGCAGGAGTGCTTCAGTAAAGTTTATATGGGAAATGTCAGGTAAAATGAAAGGGAACGGATATGAGAAACATAATTTCCATCACGCTGATTCTATCAGCACTTCTGCTGATAAGTGGCTGCAGACGCAAAGAACCTGTCTCCCCGCCTTCGGCTGGCTCGAGAGAACCCACACCACCTTCAGCGAGTACGACCGAGCCGACTCAAGAAAAGATTGATAATGCTGCTATTGTCCGAAAAGCCGTGGCTTCTCAGTTAAAGAATCATGAAAGTGTAGTGGCGTTTGATGATTTTGACGGTAAGCTCAATCTCGATTGGCAGATACTGAATGCCGACCCATCGCACTACTCATTAACTAAGAAGCCGGGCACGCTGACCATTACAACCCAGAAGGGTGGCTTTCGGTTGTCAAATATGAACTACAAGAATCTGTTTTTGATCGAGAATCCCTTAGCCAAAGGAAAGAATTTTCAGATCACAACATGTCTAGTTTCTTTCAAGCCTAGCGCGGATTATCAACAGGCCGGTTTGGTCTGTTTCAATGACCCGGATAACTATATCAAGTGGGTAGACGAGTCCCGTCAGACCTCAGACCGGCGCGACTTTGTGCTGATCCGAGAAACACAAGGGAGCGTGGCTCCACACGTCTTTGTAAACGGCATCCCCAGGGCGGAGCGGCTGTGGCTTCGCATTACCAAACGCGGTGATCGTTACGAATACTCAAGCAGCGCGGATGGTGAATCATACCGGTCCCACGGCGAGCTGCCGTGGGGCGATGGGAGCCCAAAGTGGATCGGTCTGGTGGCTGAGAACGGCTCCAATAGCAGCGCTCCGGAGATCGACGCATCATTCGATTTCTTCGAGGTCAGGTCCGAGTCGATCGGGGTCAAGCCTTCGCTGCCTTCGGCTGCGACTCAAGAAAAGATTGATAATGCTGCTATTGTCCGTAAAGCTGTAGCTTCTCAGTTAAAGAAGAAACCTGAAGATGTAAATGAAGGCGATTATGCTAAGGTAACATCTTTAGACCTATCTCGCTCGCTACTTTCCGACCTTACGCCGATAAAGGAACTTAAAGCTCTGAAAACGCTTCACCTTTCCGGCACGAAGGTGTCGGATGAGCAGGTAGCCGAATTGAAAAAGGCACTGCCGAAGCTGACGATTATTCGATAAAGGCCGAGCCACGAGAAACGAGCAGTTCGGCCCTGAGCTCACTGCCGAAGGGCGACGAGTCACGAGGTAATCTGCTCACCGAAACCGCCGGCAGACTTTTATCCGCCCTGGCAGAGGAGTGACATTGAGCGTAAAAATAGCGTAAAGTTTCAGTCGGTTCTGAGTGTGTAAGCAGTATGTAGCCAGTCTATATCCAGTATGTAATCAGTTTTTACGCCAAAATAGACCATATAAGTATAGAATTGATAATGGCTTATGAATGGAGCTGATTTTTGGGGAGCAGGAGGCCGCCGGTTCCGCCGTAAGGCGTTCTGCGGGAAGTCCAGTCACCCCGATTTTCCCAAGCCTTTGATATTGAAAGGTTTGCGAGAAATCATTCCTTTGTCACCCATCTGGGCAAATGCTGCGCTACACTTGTGAGTACACCTTTGAACGTGTTTTAGAGGTACGCATTATGTCGAGAAGCAGACCTGCATCAAATCCAATTTTGGCCTGGTTCAATCCGAGGTAACACTTGAGAGGCTATATGCAATAAAAGCACCGACTCCTGCCGATAAGAAGAGTAACTAACTGTCCTGGCGAATCGAAAGGAGTCGGTATGGTTACTCAAATTATCGACACATCTGCACCTCAACAAACACATTTTTCCCCAAAAGAACATCGTTGGCATCCTGTCTTGGGCCTATCGATAGAAAGGACCTGACACTGTAGTTATTGCCAATCCTTAGCAATGGTGCTCATTTTCTCACTACTGTTGCCCAAAATCAGGCATTTTTGAACCAGGCCTTTTTACTCACAAACCGTCAAAACTGGGGGTGACTCAAAAAGGCGTCCGCTTGCACTTGTAGTTGCAGGAAGATAGTATGGGTCATCACCTGCGGCGCTGCCAGTGGCGGTCCTGCGTATGAGTATCGATAGCTTCAGACGTGTGCAATACGTTTAGTGACGATCTTTGAGAGGTGAACAACGATCCTGCGGACCTCTGTATTGGCGTGGGCCCTGCTCGTTGCTTCGGCGGCTCTCGCAGAAGCTGCCTATCCGCCGAGTCCAGTCGTTGCCGGCGATGCATGGTACCCCCGGTCAACCGATGCGCACCCGACTGATGTCGCTAGGTCACACGTCGAGGAGATCGCCGCTCCGATGGGAGCGACACACAAGTACACGGTCTTCCAAAGCGGCACGATGGATGGCCGCAATTGCCGGTCGCCCATGGGCTGCGGGATAGCGAGGGAAGGGGCCTTTCTCCAGACCTGGGAGTCCAACCGCTCGGTGCGAATGGAGAACGTGGGTGACGCCGACGTCGTCAACCCGTGGCTCTCCAACGGCCGCAACAACTTCCGCAGCGTCGAAGAGATCGTCGCCTCCGCTGTCTCCCCGGGCATGACGGATGCGGACAAGGCTTTTGCCCTCTGGTTGCAGGAGATCCAGTATCGTCACCATTCTCCGGGCGACAACAGTGAACTGGGGGACCCCGTGAAGGTCTTCAATGTCTATGGGTACAACACCTGCGGCAACGACTCCATCTGCCTGGCTACGCTGTGGCGCAAGGCCGGACTCAAAGTGGCGCCAGCCCGGGCCCTGGGCCACTGCATATCCCAGGCCTTTTATGACGGCGGCTGGCACTTCTATGATGGCGACATGCACTCCGTCTACCTTCTGCGGGACAACCAGACCGTGGCCGGCGAGCAGGACATCGTGCGCGACCACGACCTGATCAAGCGGACCCACTCCAAGGGAATCCTGTTTCCGGATACCTGGTGGTCCGAGCCGGAAATGTGCTCCATGTACTTCTTCGAAGGACAGGTCACGGGCGAGCGCTCCGGCAAGTCCGATACCACGATGAACATGGTCTTGCGTCCCGGCGAGGCACTCACTTGGCGCTGGGGACAGCTCCGCCCGCTCAAGTATCACGGGATGCTGCGAGTGACCCCAACGTACGAAGGCGCGATCTACAATGGTCTGTGGGAGTATCGTCCGGATTTATCTAAGGCCGTGTGGCGTAAAGGGGCTGCGGTTGTGGAGAACGTCACGATGGGGCCGGACGGCCTGGCTGCCGATGAGGGCAAGACCGGCACGATCGTCTGGTCGATGCGCAGCCCGTACATCTTCGTGGGAGGCCGGCTCGATGTGGAGGGTGTGGGGGCCCGGTTCTTCATTTGCCAGGATGGCAAGACCTGGACACCCGCACAAGACAACCTTGACAAGTTCTTTTCGATTGTGGGTCCCGCCTGCTACGAGTACCAGCTCAAGTGCCAGTTGGAAGAGCCATCGCGGCTTCGGCACTTGGTGATCATCAATGACGTGCAGATGGCCTCCTTGGCGCTGCCGGAAATGGTCGTAGGTGAGAACGTTTTCACGTACAGCGACCAGTCTACAGGCGACCGCAAGGTGCGGGTCACTCACCATTGGGTCGAGCGGTCGATCTGGCGACCGCCGGCCGCGTCGGCCGGAGGTGTCTCTCCGCCCGACGGCGGCGAGGCGAACGGCACAGATATCGTCTTTCAGTGGACTGCGCCCAGCGATCCCGACGGCGACACAATCGCCGACTATCACTTCGAGCTGTCCAGCCGCGCCGACATGAAGTGGCCGCTCTCGATGAGCTTCTACAAACTCATCTCGCGGACTGCCGACGCCACTAAGGAAAAGGATAAGACCACCGGCGCGGAGAGAATCACGGTCAAGGCCCAGTATACCTTACCCGAGCCGGGTTTGCTGACGCCGGACCGCACGTACTACTGGCACGTGCGGGCCCAGGACGACAAGGGCGTGTGGGGACCGTGGAGCAAGACTTGGCGATTCACTCCCCGCGGCCCCGCGCACCCGCTGGACGTGATCGTGGACTACGACCAGACCAAGGGCATAGGCACTCTCCGCTGGAAAGCCAACCCGGTGGGCCGTGCACCGGTCAAGTACCGGGTCTACGGCAGTGATGAGAAGGGCTTTACAATTGCCGACCAGAGGCACCAGGGCGTCGTGGGCGTGACCAAGGAGGCGATGGCTGACTGGAACCCGTGGTTCCCGGCGAACTTCATCGCCGAGACTACGGCTGCGGAACTGGCTGTGCTTGGCACCGACGTGGACCTGTCTGCCGCCAACAAGACTTACTACCGCGTGGTGGCGGTCGACGAGCAAGGCAAGCGCAGCGGGCCGTCCGACTACGCTGTTGCACCACGGCCGGTCATCTACAGCAAGCCGGTGCTGACCGCCCAAGTGGGCGCCGAGTACCGCTACCAGGTGCTTGCCAACCGATCTCTGGGAGACCTCAGCTCCCGAATGGCGGATGACCGGCAGACAAGCGGCTACTTCGACATTGAGAAGCCCCGGTTCACGCTAACCCAAGGGCCGGCGTGGCTCAGAATTGACGAGGCGACCGGCGTGCTCTTGGGCACGCCAGATATGCCGGGTAGGGCCGACGTGGCGGTCACCGTCACCATTGATCGCCAGGTGCGGAAGCTCGACGAGGCGGTGCTGCGCTGGGGCAACGAGAAGATCCTTTCTGTCGATATTGAGCGAGTCGGCGTGACGACCCAGAAGTTCGTCATCGACGTTGTCAGGAGACGTACGTGAATGGAGTGATATCGATTACGGATGGGCGATTGAGTGTTATGTCAGCGATGATGCTTATTGTCGCCGTCCCCTCTAGTGCCTCGTTTGGCCAAGCCGCATACCAGGTCAAAGCGGCTCATCCAAGGCTCTTCATCGAGGACGTACAAGAACTGGCGCGGCGGTGCGATGGTCCGCTCGCCGAGGACTATGAGATCGTCAAGCAACGCGCAGACGCCGCTGTGCAGAGAGGCGGTATTCAGTACATCACCAATGCCTGGTCTATTCCTGAGGACCTGATGAACTGCGGCATTGCGTACCTGGTCGAACGCCAAAGGGGCCGCGACGCCCGCCCGTATGCCGACGTAATTATCAGGCAATGGGGCGACGGCACTCTCATCTCAGACCGCCAGGGCAGTCACTTCGGCTACCACGCAATCGCCTATGACTGGATTTATGATGCCTTGACGCCTGAGCAGCGCGTGCGGTTCGGCGACGCCCTCGGCGCCTGGCTGCGGTTTTTCACTGACGAGCCTCGAATCCTGCTCAAGTGGGGCCACTGGGAATACAACCAGACCTGGGGACCGATCCATCTAAACATCATGAATTGCCGCGATGCACTCACACAGAAACTCTTCATCGCGCTGGCGATTTGGGGTGCAGGCACAAGGTACGAGGCGGATGCAAAGAGCTTTCTCGACTCCTGGAACAAACGAGTCCCGGCAGAGTGCATACCAGCCTTCAACAGGATGGGCGGAGTCTGGTCGGAATCATACGGACACGGCGCTTATGGGCCGGTCACCGTGATCCCGTATGCCTTCCACGCGTGGCGCACTGCGACGGGCATAGACCTGTTCAAGCAGTTGAAGCCCTGGGGCTATCCGGTGGAAGAACCGCGATGGGTGGCCTTCACGATGATGCCGCACAATGACCGCACGGCCTGGATCGATGATGGGGATGGTTCCCGCCCGGCTGCGTTTGACCGCGCCGCACCGATGCTCCGTGATGGGCTCTCACAGTGGTTCTCCGACCGCGGCCGGGAGTGGCTGCGCGAGCGATGGCAGCGTGTGGCCTGCTACAATCCCTCGATTCCGCCGATGTCTCCCGATGCGCTTCCGCTGGGCTATCTGTTTGCCGGCGCAGGACATGTCTATGCGCGCAGCGCCTGGAACGATCCCAACGCGACCTGGGCGTTTTTCGGGTGCGGCCCACAATTTGCCGGCCACTCGCGCGATGACGAGGGACACTTGCTGATCTGCAAACGCGGCGCTCTGGTTTCACGCCAGGGCGGACAAGGTCACAACGATACCGACTACTTCGCAGGTGGCTCGCTGATCTTCAATATTGTTACAATCTTCGACCCCAACGAGAAGTCTCGGTGGGACAAGAACAATGAGAACGATGGCGGCCTTCTGCGACATGTTTATGAGAGTAGCGGCCTGCCCCGTGAGCGGGGACACATCGTCGCCTTCGAGCACAACGCCGATTATACCTACGCCGCCGCGGACATCACCAAGGGCTATAGCGACGCCAAGGCCCGCGAAGTAACGCGGCAGTTCCTTTACCTGCGTGGCGAACGGGAGTTCTTCATCGTGTTCGACCGCGTGGAGGCGACCCGGCCCGATTTTGCCCGTCATTTCTTTCTCCACGTTCCCGACGAGCCGGAGCGGCAGGGAAATTTTCTGACATGGCTCAGTCTGCCTGAAGCTGACGGTGACAGAGAGGTGCTGTCATACGGCCGGTCGCGGATGTTCCTGCACACCCTGCTGCCACAGAAGGCCGAGATTGTTCTCCGGGGCGGCCCCGGCAAGGAAGCCTGGGGTCATCCCCTCGAACCAACGGCCCAATACAACCACATAACCGAAGGGCGACTGAAACCGCCGGCGTGTCCCTGGCGAATCGAGGTCGGTGACCCGGAGAGCGGGTCGCGGACATTGTTTCTGCACGTGTTCGAAATCGCCGACGAGGGTGTTCATCAGCCCACCGCGGTGGAGTTCGCGGCCCCGGCCGGCGTCAACATTGCACAGCGATGGCAGGTGCGATTTGATCCGAAGGGTACGCTCGGCGGAATGGTGAACGGCAAACTCCTAACAATGACCATCAAAACCGAAACGCAATATCAATAGACTTGTTTATGCTTGGAGGCACAGTAAAATTATGAATCGCCGTGAATTTCTTCGAAATGTCGCGCTGGCGACATCAGCGCTGCCGTTGACGACGACAGCAACGCAACCACAGTCACATGCACAGGGCAAGCCTAAAGTTGGCTGCCTGAGCTGGTGTTTTCACAGTCTGAGCCCCGCCGCGGACCCCGAGCCGGCCCTGGATGTCATTGGTGAGCTGGGCTTCGAAGGCGTCGAATTGATCGTGACGGCACGTAGAGACCTCAAGGAGTTTTGGACGGACGCCCGGATCGATCGGCTCAACCAAAAGCTCCAGCGAAACAAATTGCGTGTGTCGCAGTTCGTCCTTTTCCAGCCGGTGGTCGAGGACCTGTCGAGCACGGATCGAGCCGCTCGCGAGCAGGCACTCGCCTACTTCGAGGCGGGCTGCCGAATCGGGAAAGAGCTGGGCGCGCCGATCATCAATATCGTAGCTCCCTGGGCGCGCGAGCTGAAAGGGCCGACGGAATATCTGCCCCGATACTACGAGATCGCTAAGCCCAAACCAGGCCAGAAGTATCACATCGACATTGAGGAAGGATTCGATTGGGACCGGGTGTGGAACGCCTACGTGGAGACGACCAAAGCCTGCCTGTCACGGGCGAAGGCCCACGGCCTGAAGTTCTCCATCGAGCAGCATACGCATTGCTTAGTCCCGGATGCGGCGTCGTTCCTGCGGCTGTGGGACCAGATTCGCGACGATGATCTTGGCTACAATATTGACGCGGGCTGGACGCTGCTCCAGCGGGAATACCCTGCGGTCGCGATCCATAAAGTGGGCAAGCACCTGATGAACGTGCACATGCGCGATATAGACGGCTTGATGCGACAGTTCCCGGCGTTCGGGCGGGGCGTGATGGACATCCAGGCGATTGTCACGGCGCTGGCGCAGGTCGGCTTCAACGGCTTCGCATCCATCGAGCAGGACCAGCATCCCGGCGACCCCGACATACGAGAGACCTGCCGCGAGTACCTGCGGATCATGCGGGAGTGTAAATGAAAGATCACATATTCTTCTCATCTGTGAATTGCCTTGGCTTACTGGCGGCACTTCTGACGTTGGTTGATTGTGGATCGGGTGGGCCGCCAATTCGCAATCCGCGATCCGAAATCCGCAATTGGGAGCCTCTGGGACTCTCGGGCGGAGGCGGCATGTTCAGTCCCGCGATCTCGCCGGCGGACCCCAATCTGATGATGCTCAACTGCGACATGAGCGCCGCCTACATCTCGCAGGACGGCGGCCACAATTGGCGGATGATTCACCACGCCCAGTTGCGGAGTGACACCCAATGTCGGCCTGGCTTTCACCCGTCCGATGCCAATGTAGTCTACGCCTCCTCTGGGGGCCGGCTGAAGATCAGCCGCGACCGTGGCCGGACCTTCACGCCCATCGGCGACCTCAAGGATTCCCTCTCCGGCGAGATTGCGGTCAATCCCTCTGACCCAAGCATCATGCTCGTGGGCACGCGCAATGGCCAGTGCCGGCTGTCACGCGATGCGGGCGTCACTTGGACCGCCTGTCCGGGTCCGCAGGGCCGAGTGATAGGATTCCACTTCGACCGCACAAACAACGGCCGCACGATGTTTGCCGCCACGGACAAAAACATTTGGCGATCTGATGACGGCGGAAAGACCTGGGTGGAGAGAACCGATGGGCTGCCTTGGAACCAGATCGAGGGTTTCAGCGGAGGCTCCAATTCGGCGATCCACCTGCTCTACTGCACCGTGACCAGTAAACTGGAAAACGGCGTCTTGCGAGGGGGCGTCTACCGTTCCCGGGATCGCGGGCAGACCTGGCAGTCGGCGATGGGCCGCGGCATCAATGTAGACACGACGAAGGCCGACCAGTGGTCTTACGGTCCTATCGCACAGTACAAGCAGGTTCTGACCACAGACGCCAGGCCGTTGACGGTGTACGTCACGAATACGAGCACGGGCTTTCATCCGCCACATCATGAGACCGTCTATCGCAGCGATGACGGCGGCGACACTTGGCGGGCGACTTTCTTCCAAGACCCGCGTTTTCAACAATACAACGTGGCTCCCAACTACGTCACCGCCTCGGCGGGACAGTCGTACAAAGGAGGTGATACTCCCTTCGGCGCTGCGATCTGCAACAGCGACCCGAGCCGGTTGATCTTGGTGTGGAGCCAGTCCTACGTTACCCATAATGGGGGCGACACGTGGTTCAACGGTGATACCTACCCCGCTGCCGGCCAGCAACCCCAGCCAGGCAGCGCGTGGGCGTGTACCGGCCTTGTCGTCACCACGACGTGGAACTACTATATCGACCCGTTCGAAGCCAACCGTCATTACATCGCTTACACGGACATCGGCTTGGCTCGGTCCGTCGATAACGGCAAGACCTGGAGTTGGTGGGACAAGAACACCTGGGCCCCATGGCGAAACACCTGCTACGAGATCGCGTTCGACCCGGACATCCCAGGCAAAATGTGGGGTGCGTTTTCGGACGTGCACGACATTCCCAACGACAACATCATTTCCGAGCGTCACGGCCACAACGGCCCCGGCGGCGTGTGCATCTCCCGTGACTTCGGCGCCTCCTGGAAGCCGGAAGCGCAGGGCCTGCCGCTGCGGCCGGTGACCTCCATCGTGCTCGACCCCCGCAGCCCCAAGAACACCCGCACGCTCTACGCTGGCCTCTTCATGGAAGGCGTGTACAAATCGACCGATGACGGCAAGACCTGGACGCTGAAGAAAAACGGCCTGGGCCACGCGCTGAACATCCGCGTCTCCCGCGTGATTCTGCACAAGGATGGGACGCTCTTTGCGATGATCTGCGCCATGCGTCCCGCCCAGGGAAAGCCGCTCATGAGCGAGGGAGTCGGGCTGTACCGGTCAAGAGACGGCGCCGAGACGTGGGAGAAGCTCAACGCATCCCAGCTTTTCCTGTATCCCAAGGACTTTGCGGTCCACCCGCAGAACAGCAACATCATCCTGGTGGGCGTGTGCGACGCGGGCGGGGGCGATCAGTCCGGCGGCCTTTACCGCACGCAGGACGGCGGCCGGACCTGGCAACGCATTGGCCGCCAAGCCCGACAGACCTTCGGCGGCTATTTCCACCCAAAGCACGATGGATGGATTTACATGACACTCACCGAGGGCGCTGCCGGCGCAGGTCTGTGGCTCTCGCAGGACAACGGTCAAACGTGGCAGCCGTTCGATGATCTGCCCTTCTCGAACATCCAGCGAGTGACATTCGACCCATCCGACGACGCTCGGATCTACGTCACCACCTTCGGCGGCAGCGTCTGGCGAGGCCCGGCGGCGCCACAGAAAGGAGGCAGAAACAGATGACCATTCGCCAAACAACCTTGAGTTCACCCGAACATCGGCCGCACATCTCGCGACGAACTCTCCTGAAGGGTTCAGCCGCCGCGGCCGTGGCGATAGGGGCGGCGGTACTGCCATCGGCGTGCGAGGCCGTCGAGCAGTCTGTACCCGGCACGTCGAGCGGCCCGTTCCGCAAAGGCAAGGTCATCGACTGTCATGCGCACTTGACTCATCACAGCCGCGCGACATGGGAAGCGGACGACCGCAAGCTCATTGAGGCGGCAGACAAGCTGGGAATCGACCAACTGTGCTGCTCGACCCTCACGCCGCGCTGGCCGGCGACCGCCGACGGTTTTCGGGAATGTAACCGCTGGACGGCCGACGGGATGCGCCGGTTCCCCGGCCGTGTGCTCGGCTACTGCTACGTCAATCCCGGCTACGGGCGAGAGGCGTTGGAGGAAATCCGCCGCTGCGTAGGAGAGCGTGGGTTTATCGGCGTCAAGCTCTACAACGAGTACACCTGCACCGAGCCGGTGGTCTTTCCCATCGTGGAGCTGGCGATTGAGCTGGGCGTGCCGATCCTGCACCACGCGTCGCACTCCCACTACTTCGTGGAGGACCAGCCGCGTATGTCCGACGGCGGGCACCTCGCTGAACTAGGTCACCGCTACCCGGAGACCATGCTCATCTGCGCGCACATCTCCGGCGGAGGTGATTGGGAGTGGACGATCAAGGCCCTGCGCAACGCGCGGAGTGTCTTACTCGACACCAGTGGCAGCGTAACGGACCAGGGCACGGTGGAGATGGCAGCAGCCGTGGTAGGTGTGGATCGGCTCGTCTTTGGCTGTGACTCATCCATGACGGCAGGGGTGGGCAAGATTCGTGCGGCGAACCTGAGCACACAGGACAAGGAGAAAATCCTGGGCGAAAACATGATGAGGCTCTTGCGGAGGCGCAAATCATGATCGTTGATGTGAATGCGTATCTCGGCCATTTTGCGTTCCGCCGGCTGCGGCACAACACGGCTGCGGCGCTGCTCGCATTGATGGACTCCAAGAAGATCGACAAGGCGGTCGTCTCCAGCGCCAGCGCCATTACCTACCGTAACGCACAGGCCGGCAATGAGGAGGTGGCGGAGGAGGTCCGTGGTCATAGTGACCGGCTGATTCCATTTGCCGTCATCAACCCGTTCTATGCCGGCTGGCAGGACGATCTGAAAATCTGCCGCGAGGAATTTGGCATGGCGGGCCTGCGCCTCTATCCCAAGTGGCACAACTATCAGCTCTCCAGCCCGGGCTGCCGGGAGCTCGCCAGCGCCGCGACCGAGCGAGGTATGGTCATCTCCATTCCCATCCGCGTCGAGGACAACCGCGAGCGAAGCTGGCTGCTGAATGTTCCCGACGTGCCGCTGGAGGAGATTGTCGAGTTGCTGAAAGCTCACCCAAAAGCACGCTTTATCCTGCTGAACGGCATCGGCTACACAGGGTGCCCGCTCGGGCGAAAAGATAATGGCCTGCCGGCCAATTATGCCATTGAATTGTCCCGATTGAGTGCCGTGCTGGCCAACGAGCTTGGTCAGCTCATCACGAACCTGGGCGCCGAGCGTGTGATGTTCGGGACCGGGATGCCCTTCAACTATCCGGACCCCGCATTGGTGAAGCTGGAAGTGTTGGACGCAAGCGAGCCGGACAAGGAGAAGATCCGCTCGCAGAACGCGATGACCTGGTTGCGGTTGTAGCACAGGGCAAACGCCGAAGGGATCGAGCAATGCAAGGAAAGGAGGATTGTTCAGTCATGCGATTCGCATTGATGGTTTCTCTGGTTGTGTCGATGTGGGCGGTAGGTGGCAGCCTCAAGCGCAGCTTGGGGATGGCTTGGGCTGACCCATCCCCAAAGCCTTCGGCTTTGAGGATGCCACCTGTTGTCGAGGTTTGGCCGGGTGTGGCGCCGGAGGAGACCGGCAATATCGGCGAGGAAATGGTCCGAATGTCGCCGAAGCTGGACCGCAAGCAGGTCGAGGTCACCGAGCCGACGAGGTTGGTGACCAACGTCACCAAGCCGACCCTCACGATCTATCGGCCGGCGAAGGACAAGGATACCGGCACTGCGGTGCTGATCTGCCCCGGGGGCGGCTACTGGGACCTCTACTGGCAACTCGAAGGTGAGGAAGTGGCCGGCTGGTTGAACTCAATTGGCGTCACCGGCATCATCCTCAAGTACCGTGTGCCGCGACGGCCCGATGAGGTCAAGGGCGAGCCGGCCCGACGCCCTCTCCAGGATGCGCAGCGGGCCGTCAGCCTGGTGCGGAGCAACGCCACGAAGTGGGGCATCAATCCGCAGCAAATCGGCATCGTGGGTTTCTCCGCTGGCGGCCATCTGGCGATTGCGACGGCAACGAGCTTCGATCAGCGAACCTACGAGCCCATCGATGAGGTGGACACAATCAGTTGCCGGCCCGACTTCGCCATTGGAGTCTATTCGGGCTACCTGAAGGCCAAGGACAAAGACCAGATCGCTGCCGGGCTGCGCATCCCCGCTGGAACGCCTCCGATCTTCCTGGCGCACGGCGGGGACGATATCATCAGCCCGCCGGAGCACAGTGTGTTGATGTACCTTGCGCTGAAGAAAGCCGGCGTCCCGGCGGAACTGCACGTCTATGCGACGGCCACCCATGACTTCGGCGTCCGCCCGAGCGACCATCCGTGCTCCACGTGGACGCAGGCGTGTGCCGCCTGGCTGCGGCATCAGGGATTCCTCAGACAGTAGTTAAAGATTGATGGATAGGGAGGAACGACTCATGTGTATACATTGCAATCGTCGGCAGTTTATCGGGGCAGGTGCAGTGGGTGGGATGGCGTTGGCGGCTGGTCACTGGGCGGCGGCCAGCGAGGCGTCGAGTCCCCCGCCCGCGCGCGACTCTAAGGTTCGGATCTGCGTAGTCATTGCCGGCAAGCCGATGGGCAGCAGTTGGGGCCTTTCCGAAGCGGATCTCGTGCCCATAATGAAGCGTCTATCCCAGGCCGAGAAAAACCTGGGCAACGTGGAGTTCGTCATCGGCCAGGCGAGCACCGGCGAACAGACCGCCCAGTTGCTGGACAAGGCAGGTCCGGATGCCCCCGTGCTGGCAGTCAGCGCCGACATCTTTGGCCTGAGTAACTTCAATAGTAACGACGCGGTGATGCCCACCATTTTCAAACAGGGACGACCGGTGGCCGTCTTTCATGTGCCGATAATTGGTGGGCACGACTGGTGTCTGGTGAACCCGTGGCGCGAGGAGGGGCACCCAATCACGCTGTTTAACAGCAGCGACTACGACGAGTTGGAACGAGCCGCGTCATTACTCAGGGTAATCCCGCTGTTGCGAGGGAGCCGGGTACTCGTCTCTCCGCCATTCAAGGGCACGCCAGACTCCCACACGCCCGAAAAAGTGAAGCAGCGGCTGGGGGTGGAAATGGTGGCCATCGCCGATGGACGTTACGACGAAGTCTTGGCGAGCGTGGACGACCGCGCCGCCAAAGCAGAGGCCAAGCGCTGGCTTGACGAGGCAGAGGGTATTGTCGAGCCAAACCAAGAGGACGTCCTCAAGGCCGCGCGGGCCAGTTTGACCTTGGACCAACTCATCGCCGAGAACCGCGTTGATGGTCTATGTGTTGGAACGTGCATGGGCTGGCTGTCGCGAGGCTTTCCCTGTCTAGGGTTTTCACGCCTGAACGACCGAGGAATCCCTGCTGCCTGCGACGGAGACATGGACTGCCTGCTGACCATGCTGATCTTTCAGCACGCGCTCAACCGGGCTGGTTTCCTAGGCAATGCCGGCGGTGTTGACACCGCCAAGAACGCCTTTCATCTCTCCCATTGCTCGGCCCCGCTGAAAATGGAGGGCCCCGCCGGCCCGAAGGCGCCCTATCTGCTCCGCCGGCACGCCGAGGTCCGTGGCGGCGCGGTTACCGAGGTCCATTATCGCATCGGGCAAAAAATCACCTTCACCAAATTGGTGCACCTCGACACCCTGCTGATGTTCACGGGCACGATCATCGAGGTCCCCAAGGTCCCCAAAGGTGAAGAGCGAGGCTGCCGGACGGAACTCGTGGCCGAGGTGGACGACGCAAACAGGCTGCTGGCCAATTGGGGCGGCGGCGTGCTCGGCGCCAGCGCCAAGGACTACTATGCCTCTCTGCATCGCGTCGCCTACTATGGCGACCACACCCAGAGCATCCGCCACTTGGCCCACCTGATGGGCCTGAAGGTTGTGCAGGAAGGCTGACGTCCGATCTTAAACTAGGCACTGGCAGCTCTGTGAAACGTAGGAAACATGTCCGGCTTATTAAATAGGGCCTCAGGGTTGATGTGCCCTTTGGCGGCAACACATAAGCATTGTCATCCGGATCATCAACTGTTATAGCGAACTCAGTTTATCTCTGTTCTCATAGACTTTCAGGATGGCATTGGCGATATCGTCCATATCGTCTTTGCCGCCCAGCAGTGGGCCTGTGGCCCAAATCATCGCCATCTCCTGACAAACCTGGTCGCAGTTGGGGCACTTATTCTCCTGCCGGTATTTTTCCAGCCTTTCTTTGGAGAACATTTTCTGATAAACCTTCGAGTTCAATATGTGGTCTACCCATGGCTCTCTATGTAATCCTTGCCCGATATATCCATCGAGGCTGACGCCCTCGGCACGGAGTGCCTTGAGAAACTTGCTGCGATCCGCATCGTTGAATTGTTCTTTTCGATACGTCATTGCATAGATGTAAAAAGAGCCGCTGGCCGTGCCCTCGTACAATTTCTGGGCAGCGATGCCCGGAATATCTTTAATCTTGGAGGTCAGATACGCAGCATTTTGATTGCGTCGGACGAAGCGCTCTTGCACGCCAGGCAACTGGCCAAGTAATACAGCCGCTTCAAACTCATTCATCCGGTATTTAGGCCCCGCCACCTCGGTGCGCCCCCGGCGTGATGTCCCGTGGTTATGGACGGTATAGCATTTGTCCATAAGCTCTTCATCGTTTCCGATTATTCCGCCGCCCTCTCCGCAGGCGATTGTCTTACTCGACTGAAAACTGAAACACCTGACGTCGCCGATCGTTCCCAACTTTTTGCCTTTATATTCCGCCAGGTGCGCCTGAGCAGCATCTTCAATCACCCTTAGATTGTGCTTTTTGGCGATGTCCATGATTGCGTCCATATTGCAGGGCTGTCCCATCATGTGCACGGGCATGATCGCCTTGGTGTTTTCGGTAATTCTTTTTTCTACCTCGTTGGGATCAAGTTGATAAGATTCCCGATCCAAATCAGCCAGAACAGGCAGAGCCCTCGCCGACAGAATAGAAGCGATAGTCCCAGGATCGGTATAGGGGGAGGTGATAACTTCGTCGCCCGCGCCAATTCCAAGTGCTTCAACGCAGGTATGCAATGCCTGGGTGCCAGAGCCTGTAGCGACACAGAATCTCGCCCCCGTCAACTGGGCAAACTTCTTTTCAAATGTTGGCACAGTACCCGACTCGGATTGGATTCTACACCATATCCTGCTCTTTGTGGTCTTGACAATCGAGTCTATGACATTTTCATCCCAGTACGGCCAACTCGGCCAACTCTTGTTTTTTCTGACCGGCTCGCCGCCAAGGATTGCCAGCTTACTTGCTTTGTTAGTTATGTTTCCGTATGCCGGAATTGTTCTTGAGGCAACGGCGGCCAGAGAGCCTGCCGATGCCGCAGCTATGAATTCTCGTCTGGTTAAATCGTTCGTATTCATTTCCAGAACCTTTCACTTTCTGTTCTTTGCAAACATGACATTAGGCGGAAGATTTCATTGTAATCTTCGGCCCTGCCCGATGTTAGCGTAAAAACTGCCACAGGCAAGTAATTGTGCTTTCTTCTGCCCCATTGGTGGCAGGGAAGATATTGAAATTGGCTTTGATTGGGTTTGTTTTCCCGGAGTCTCCAAATAGGCTGATTTTCATAATCTTCTGTGGCAAAGATATTTATGTTAATTTGGCCTTTTCGGAAATTGGCTTTGTTTTGCATAAAACTGTGTGAAGATTGACCTTATCTTCCCCAAAAACCCTAAATCGCCCTATCTCTCATTTTTCTGTTTCCTGTCTTCTGACTTCTGTCTTCTGTCTCCCGTCTTCTGTCTTCTGTCTTCTTCACGCTATTTCGATTCTAATCCATTAGTTACGGGCATATTATACCCAGAAATCGCTTGCCCGTAAAGGAAAATCCTGGATTTCCCCCTCCTCCGAAGCCAGATTCGCTTTTGAATTAGGAATATGTAGGGCTGTTTCAAAGATGGTGCCCCCGCGTCTTCCTGGCGGAAGCCAGGAACGCGGGCGACAGATTTGACCAGCCCGGTTCGTTTCGGAATTCCCGTTGACGAGCAATCGACCTTCCTCGAAAGAAATTGGGAAGGTTGATTGCGTTTTTGCGAGGACCGGGCTGTTCGTGAGTTAGATGTCGGTATCGTTAAGGCATAAGCCCTTTGCCCGTCCGTGTTTGGTTCCGGAAATACCATCCACTTCGCTCACTATGTTCGCTCAGTGGCTGTCACCCGTATCTCATCTAAAGTACACCTCTACGTGCGGCAAGCCCTTCTTCGACCTCGTCTCATTCAAGTTCTTGATCTGCTCATCGCTCACCTGTCCGTGAGATAGTACTATCATTTGGAGGTTCTTCAATTCGAATACCGGCTCGATGTTCTTAACCGCGGTTTTTCTTAGGTTCAGGCTTTCCAATGCATGCAATTCCTCGAGTGGCTTTATGTCAGAGACTTTTGTATCCTCAATTTGTAGCTTGTTGAGTTTCGTCAAGCCCGCTAAAGGTTCCACCTCGTCAATAAGTGTCCCGGCGAGGTCAAGGACCTCCAATGTCAGCAATCCTGCTATCGGCTTAATATCCGCAACGGGCGCGCCTCCAACCTTCAAAACTCGTAAGCCCGATAGCTCCTGTAGGGCCGTGAGATCACTTACCTTGGTACCACTCAAATCGAGGCTCTCAAGGTGTTTTAGCCCTTCTACCGCCTGGATGCTGTCGATGTCAGTGTTGCTCATGTACAGAACTCGCAGTTTAATCAATCCTCTCAGAGGTTCAAGGCTTCTAACGTTTGTACTGCCGATATAAAGTACGTGTAGCTCATTAAGGTCTTTGACAACGCTAATGTCGGTCACGGGCGTTCCAGCGATGTCCAACATCTCGAGCTTGTGCAAATTTCCTATAGGTTCAATGTTGCTAACACCCGTTTCACTGAGTTTCAGACTCACGAGATCCGTAAAGCACCCAAGGACTGCGATTTCATTTACCCCTTTCGATCCGCTCAGGTCAAGCCGTTTCACGCTAGTTAAGCAGGACAGGGAAGAGCTGTCTCTTATTCGCGCGCCAGGTTTAAAGTAGCCGCTGTCGTTAACGTTCAAAACCAAATGATCGTGTAGGTCACTTTCAAATTTTTTAGCAGTGCTAAATTCGTGATATAGAGACATGCCTTTATATTTATTTTTGAGATTTTTTACTTCTTCGTACTGTTTATGATTAATTTTTCGTGGGTCAATCTTTTTGTTGGAGAAATAAAGCATTGCAGGTTTGCCTGTGCTGATATGTTCTTCAATTTCCTCAACCGTACCACTCTTTGCTTGACCTGTAGGTGTCCCTATTCGTGCCCAGAATATGCCAATTAATAAGTCTGAATCTTTTATGATCTGTCTATTAATAATAGCCTGTGTCCTCTCGCCTGATTCAGGGTAAGAATGCGTTTCCCAGTCAATAGGTAGTAAAATAATTCTTTTTTCTTCTGAATGCAAATCATCCCATTTATAAATAGCTTTTCGAGCAATGGCCCTTTCCTTGTCAACATCTCTCGGAGAAGCGATTACTACCTTATAAACTGTTGCGTCGTATGGCATTCCAATGTACCATAAATCATATTTTATTGAGCCGTTGTTTAATCTTTGGAAATTAGCGGCCACCTTATTTATTTCTCGCTTTCACCGAGGTGCTCTCGTATCTCGCATAGGGATCTCCCAACGGATGCGTCAATCGTTCGGCATCCGTGAGGTTCAACCTATCAAAGGTGAGTCTGTTTGTCAACAACTTAGTCAATTATAAGTGGATCAGGGATCGGGGTTCAGGGACCAGTTTTTTCTGACCCCTGGCCCCCTGTTGTTTAAGGATAGTTGACCATTAAAGTCATCTGGACTGGCATCCAGCCGGACACAGCGTTAGAATACGCTGCCGTAACCGTATACGAGGATTAGTCATGAGAAAATACATTGCTACGAAATCAATGATATCAGTTTCGCTTCTTTTGTTAATCCTGCACATCTTCTGTCCCGCGGGTCAAGGCGCGCTCAAAGGAGGCTGTGCGAAGGTAAATATCACGCCTCCATTGGGGATTCCGCTGATCGGCTCGTATGGTAAGCCAAGCGACGATATTCTCGATGAACTCTATGCCAAAGCGCTGGTTCTCAATGACGGGAACAATACCATCGCAATCGTTTCTGCTGACCTATTGTACACGCCTCTGGAAGAGATTACTAAGCCGGTGCGAGAGATTATCAAAGAAAAACTCGCCATTCCGGAACAGAACGTTCTTATCTGTGCCACTCACACTCATTCCGGTCCGGAAGTTTTTGCCAGGGCAAAAGTGCCGCGCGAAGGCCGGCTGCCGGCCTTTCAGATCGACCAATCGTATCTTGCGACACTGATAAAAAAGATCGCCAGCTCGGTGCTTATAGCTCATAAGAAAATGACGGCGGTAAGAATCGGTGCAGCAAAAGGCAAGGTTCCTGAAATAGTCTACAATCGAAGGGCAAAAACCAAAGACGGTTCCGTGAAAATGGCATTTACTCTTCCTGATGAAGTCACCGCTACAAAAAGAGCCACAGAGTACACAGAGGGCACCGAGAAAACAAAGAAATCCTCTGAGGTCTCTGTGCTCTCTGTGGCAAAATCAAGAATAGAGCCTGAATTGGTTTTCGGCCCTGTTGACCCTGAGGTTTGGGTGCTCAGGGTTGAAGATTCAAACGGCCAAATTGTCGGCTCAATCGTCAATTTTGCCTGTCATCCTGTCTGCATCTATCCCTCTTTGAGTACCACAATATCGGCTGATTATCCTGCATACGCCACGCATGTCGCGGAAGAGATTGAGGGCGGAACTTGTCTTTTCACGTTGGGGACAGCCGGGGATATAGTTCCTATTAAGCGAGGGCTAAGACCTTGCCAGCAAATTGGCAAGGCACTCGGTGCAGAGGCCTTGCGAAGACTCCAGCTCGTTTCTACCTCTGGTGATGTTACATTAACGGCAATTAGAAAAGAGATTAAACTTCCCACAAAGAAAACTCCGTCAGAAGATAAGACCGCAAAGAACAGTAAAACCACAGACTACGTAAATACTGAGATTCAAGTCTTGAAACTTGGCGATATTTATATTTTGGGACTCCCTGGAGAGATTCTGGTGGAAGTAGGCTTGGAAATCAAAAAACGAGCGGGCTTGGAAAATCTTTTTGTTGTCTCGCTGAGCAATGACGCAATCGGCTATGTCTGCCACGCCCAGGCCTATGACGAGGGAGGATACGAACCCACTTCAGGAACGAACCTGGCCAAAGGCGCTGGGGAGACTATGATAGAGCAAGCATTAGACCTCATTAATCAGACCAAACCAAACCCCTAATTGCTTCGGAAAGGCCCCCGAATGCTGATCAGGTCGGCTCGGGTATGGCCCTCTTCCGTGATCCTTGACAGGGCGTAAACAGTGCCGTCTTTTCCAATAGCAATCGAGTTGACGTATGACGGCCTCTGGCCGTTTTGAAAAAAGATCGGACCATGGTCAGTGTACTTCGCAGCCGAAATGTCATAGGTGACAAGGTGAAGATTTTCAATCCCTTTTGACTCGCCCATCGCGGTCTTGGCTTTGCCCGTCACTCTCCTGCCGTCGACATATACAGGCCCGCCGGTCAGATAGTTGATGGTTCGTCCATCCGGGCCGAGTGCAAAGCCCAGATAGCCGTAGCTGAACTGGTCAAACATTCCGCTTCGCTTCGAGGGCAAAGAGGTTATCCGATCGAGAACTTCCACCTGGGGGGTCCGGGGATCGAAACGGAAGAGATAGCCGGAATTCCCATGCACGCCGTAGACGACTTTTTCCGGCTCGTACCATATCGTCTGCCTCCAATTGTACCCCATGTGGCCGGGCGAGGTCGGATCATAGAGGCCGAAGTAGTCCTTCCTCATATCGTCGCCCGCAACAGTCTCGATGCAGTCGCGGTCATATCTATAACGAAGGATGTCCCCATCGCCGGTCGTGAAATAGCACGAGCCGTCGCCTGGGTCGACGACGAGGGAGCGGCAGAGAGTGCGATAGTTCTCGCCCTTGCCGTTTTCGCCTTGCCGGGAGATCGGCCCAAGGTCCTTCAGCTCCTTTGCCGCGAGGTCGTAGCGGATAAAGTAGCCGGTTGGCCAGGTCAGGCCATACAGCCGTCCCCGCCGAGTGTCCATAGTCATCGACAGAATGCCCTCGCCGTGCGGGACCTTGGCTAAGTCCTCGAACTTCCGGGTTGCCATATCGAAGGAAAGAAAATGGCCGCCCGGATAGGGCTTATAGCCCTGCGGCGGGATGCCGATTTTTTCCATCCCTTCGATGATGCTGTAATAGCCGACGTGTGTCGCAAAATAAAGTTTGCCGTCGCGCTCCACAAAGTTCACATGGACTTTGCCCTGAACAATCGTTCGGGAGTCTTTTTCGCCGCACGCCTCCGTGATATCGCCAAGATGCTCAATCTTGTCGGCAGCCGGATCGTAGCAGAACATCTGTACGCCGACTTCAAAGGACTCGGAAGACAGGGCGTAATAAATCTTGCCGTCGCTGCCGGTGCCCATTCCGTTATAGGAGTCATGTGCCTGTGCGAAGCCGGAATTGTGCGCCCTTGCGACCAATCCGCCCGGGCTGGAGCTCGGCTTATTACCGAGTCCCACCAGATCATGCACTTTACGCACGATCAGATTCTCGACGGACGGGGCGAACGGAGTAGCCATAGTGCCGTAGTATAAGATCGCTCCGCGAGCCTCGTAGCCGCCTTCCCGCAGCACACGCTCTGAGGGCACGTAGCCAAACACATCGTTACAATACCCCGCCACCCAGACGGCTGGGCCGGGCAACTCCGCCTTCAGACGAAGCGAATAGTCGACGACCACTTCGCCGGCTAAGCCTATCATCGTCAAGTCATCGCCGAATTGAGCGACTTGCACCGGATACGGGTATGTCGTGCGAATCCCGCCTTTTTCTTCCAGCTCACGGAGCATATCCTCGGCATGCCGGCGTTCATACTTGTCAGCAGATTGCGCCTGTTGGCGGAGCTGGTCGCGGCTGGGCGGTTCAGTTAGCTCCAGCGTCACCTCTTCCAGGGCAAGCCGAAGCGGTCCGCGCAATGGACGCGGCTGTGCCACCAGGGCCGCCTCGACGCCATTGGCTAAGGCTCGCCCATGCTGCTTCGCCCATTCAAGGGTGCGCCGCGGGGTTGGGTTTTGGTCGCCGCCGCACCCAATCATGAACATCGCCGCTGCACCTGGATGCGCCTCCTCCAAATACTGTTGAGCGAACCCGGCGTAATCGCCGCAGAACTGGTAGAAGTCAAGAGTCGTGTTGTGGCACGCATAGCCGAATAGGATCGCCCGCAACTTTCCATCAGGGTCGTCAATTCGCAGAACAGGAACATCGTGATCCACCGGACCATCGGCATTGGGGGCGATGGTATAGCCACGCTCGGTCTGCAATCGCCGGTTCATGGCGAAACCCGCCCGCGCATGCACATAAGATAGTTGCGCCGGGGCGAGGTCTTCTATGGCACGACCCACAAGCTCGATGAGCTTACCTCGTAACTGCTCACTGTATTGCTTACTAAACTCGATTTGTTCGGGCGGCAGGTCGAACGTTTGCGTGGCCCGCCAGGTCCTTAACTCCGGCCCACTATGCGTGTGAGAAGCATTGAGAAGCAGACCCTCCCCGCGAAGCTCAAATCGCTTCCCTAAGTCCTTTTCCATCTGGTCTCGAAACTCCCGCGGAAAGCCGATTATGTCCGCGGTAACAATAACCAGGCGAGTGGCTTGGCTGTCCTCCAGCGCAAGGGCTTTGGCGTACAGGTCATGGACCTTTCCCTCCGAGGGTTTTGTCCGCGCCGCGTACCCTGCCATCCACATTGATTGCTCCGGCGTGATCACTACCCTGGCCAGTCCTGCCTTCCACACCGCCTGCGTCTGAGAGACCGCCGCGTGGCAGCGGGCCTGCGGAGAAAAGAAAACGCCAAAGGAGCAAAGTAACAAAGTGGCTAAGTAACTTTGTGCCTGTATCCCCGTATGCCTGGTCTGTATGTGCATCATAATCTCCTTAATATCTTTCTTTTGAGCGATCTATGTGGTATTATAATCCCATTCGTTAAGTGAATGAAATTCAAAATAATCCATAAATCTCTTGCCAGATGAAGGGAGCTAAAAATGAACAAAAACAATTTAACCCGACGAGAGTTCCTGGCTACTGCATCGAATAGCACTATCGCTGCCGTAGTTTCAGGAGCAATTCCCGCCTACGCAAACGTGAGCAAAAAAGCAGATAAACTGGCAATCCTGGGCGGCAAGCCTGTCAGAGCTAAGTCATTCCCGGGTTGGCCGGTCTGGGATAGAGCGGCTGAAGAATCTGTTCTGTCTATACTGCGCAGTGGAATTTGGTGCCGGCTCGGAGGAAACACGGTATCAGAATTTGAGAAAAAGTATGCCGCACTAATGGGTGTGAAGCGCTGCGTTTGCACGGTAAACGGCACTAACGCTCTTCTTACCGCTCTGCACGTGCTCGATATTGGCGTAGGAGACGAGGTCATCGTCTCTCCTTACACATTTATTGCCACTTATAATGTGGTTCTTAACTCCTGTGCCTTGCCGGTTTTTGCCGATACCGACCCTGAAACCTTTCAGATCAATCCGGACAAAATAGAGGAAAAAATCAACGAAAACACAAAGGCGATTCTTCCAGTCCACATTCTGGGTTTGCCGGCGAATATGGATAAGATAAATGCTATCGCCAAAAAGCACAACCTTAGAGTCATCGAGGACGCCTGTCAGGCGTGGCTGGCCGAATGGAGGGGCAAAAAGGTCGGCACGCTGGGAGACTTAGGCTGCTTCAGTTTCCAGAACTCCAAACACTTGGCCTGCGGCGAAGGTGGTGCAGTCATCGGAAACGATGACCAAATAATGGACCGATGCTTCTCGTACCACAACTGCGGCAGGCCATACGGCAGCGTAAAAGCTACAAGCGGCTATCCCATCATAGGCACCAATCGTAGAATGACGGAATACCAGGCGGCGATACTCCTTTCCCAGATGCAGCGGCTCGAAAAAGATACGGCACTGCGCAACGAGAATGCCAGCTATCTGACCTCGCGAATAAAAGACATTCCGGGCATTGTTCCTCACAAACTATATGAAGGCGTAACCAGAGCCGCATACCATTTATACCCGTTCCGGTATAAAAAGGAGCAATTCAGCAACCTCCCGCGAAGCAAGTTTCTCGCTGCCCTTGAAGCGGAAGGCATTCCCTGCTCCGGCGGATATGGTCCCCAATACAGAGATGGCTTGATTGAAGTTGCTTTGAATTCAAAGAATTTCAAAAGAGCCTTTTCCAAAGAGCGACTGAATAGATACCGTGATGAGCTTCACTATCCTGATAACGACCAGCTTTGTGAAGAAGCAGTATGGTTCACTCAGAATTTGCTTCTTGGAACCAGAAGCGACATTGATGACATAGCGGACGCGATATTGAAAATCTATGAGAACAAAGATGCTTTGGCCAAATCACAAAAATCGTAGCGCAGTACGAACTCAGAGAGGCACAAAGGCACAGAGGCACAGAGGAACTTTGTACCTTTCTCACTTTGTGTCTTTGCAACTTTGTGCCTTTGTGCCTTTACTACTTTGTGCCTTTGCTGTCGCGGCTGGATCGGGACATGGGGGCTCCATCAATTTGTACGTTTCGCCGGATGGAAATGATTCCTGGTCGGGAAAGTCTTCTTTGCCGAACCAAGACCGCACAGATGGCCCATTAGCGACGCTCGAAGCTGCTCGCCGGGCAGTACGCGAATTGAAAAAGACCGGTCCTTTACCTGCGGGCGGGGTGACTGTGTGGATTCAGCCGGGCGAGTACTGTTTGGGACAAGGCTTTGAATTAACGCCCGAAGACTCAGGGATGGCTGAATCGCCGATTGTGTACTGCGCCACACCGGAAGGAGAGGTCAGGGTATCTGGTGGGCAACAGTTAAGACAGTGGCGGAAGGTAACGAACCAAGCAATTCTGGATAGACTTGATCCTGTTGCCAGGACTGAGGTCTACCAGGCTGATTTGAAGGCCCACAATATAAGCGACTTTGGTCAGATGCGTTCCAGGGGATTCGCTCGCCGAGAAACACCCGCCGCGTTGGAGCTATTCTTCCAGGATAAGCCTATGACGATTGCCAGGTGGCCTAATACTGGTTTTGCCAGAATCGTCGGATATCCGGAGTCTACCGGCGATGATCATGGCGGCACGCTTGGCAAATTGACCGGCGGATTTAACTACGAAGGAGATCGCCCCCTGCGATGGAGGGATGCCAACGATATTTGGGTCCACGGATACTGGGCATACGACTGGGCAAATTCCTACGAGCACATCGAATCAATTGACACAGAGCGACGTGTGATTAAAACCAGCCCGCCATACGGAAACTATGGTTTTCGGGTAGGCGGAAATGGCGGAAGGTTTTATTTCCTCAATATCCTGGAAGAGCTTGACCAGCCGGGTGAGTGGTATCTCGACCGTAAAGCCGGCATCCTATACTTCTGGCCTCCGTTTAGCCCTGCCACCCGTGGGCAGGGCTTGCCCCCGGCACAGGTCCGGGGGCTAATCGGCAGGGCGGTAGTCAGCATAGTTGAAAAGCCTCTAATTCATATAAACAATGCCTCCTACGTGACTATCAGGGGCCTTATTCTTGAATGCAGCAGGGGCGACGGCGTTCAGATTTCAGGTGGGTCTAACAATCTGGTGGCCGACTGTGTCATCCGCAACCTCGGCAATAATGGCGCTACTATCAACGGCGGCAACAATCACGGCGTAACGGGGTGTGCCATCTACGAAACCGGCGACGGCGGAATCTCACTGAATGGCGGAGACCGCAAGGAGCTGACGCCCTGCGGCCACTACGCCCGGAACAATCACATCCATCATGTCGCCAGATGGTCACGCTGCTATGCCCCGGCCATTTCAATGACGGGCGTGGGAATCCTGGCTGCGAACAATCTGATTCACGATCACCCTCACTGCGCCATTCTGTTCTGGGGCAACGAACATATCATCGAGCTCAACGAGATCCATCACGTCTGTCTTGAAACCGGGGATGTAGGTGCGATATACACAGGCAGGGACTACACCTACCGTGGAAACATCATACGGCACAACTTCATTCACCACACCGGAGGCGTGGGCATGGGTTCGATGGGCATCTACATGGATGACTGTGTCAGCGGCACTGTGATCTATGGAAACGTGTTGTGGAAGCTTCACCGGGCTGTTTTTCTCGGCGGCGGACGCGACTTTAAGGTCGAGAACAACATCTTCGTTGACTGCGACCCCGCAATTGAATTAGATGGCCGCGGCACAAGCTCGGCGCCTGTCTGGCACAATATGGTCTACAAAACTATGAAACAACGGCTTGAGGATATGAATTGGAAACAGCCGCCCTATAGCACGCGCTATCCGGCGATAGCCGATTTGGAGCAGTACTACGGCAAAGATGATGGCGTGCCGCCCGGCAACGTCATAGTGGCGCACAATATCTGCGTACGCAGCCAGCTTCTCAAAACCACATGGGGAGCCACCAAAGAAGCGGTTGTCGAGCGGGACAACCTTACGGATAAGGATCCGCTTTTTGTTGACCCTGGCAAGGGCGATTTCCGTCTCAAGGCAAACTCGCCAGCTTTCGCGGTGGGCTTTGAACCTATTCCGTTCCAACAAATCGGCCTTGAGTAATCCTTTGGCACAGAGGCACAGAGTTACTTTGTGTCTTCTTCTCGGTCTCGGCGTTCTCTGTGGTTAAAGTCGGCGGTTTTCACTTGACGGACCGGCAACTGGGACTTAAAAGATCAGTATCGAGAACCCAGTTTCGAGGGTTTTAGTTTTCTGGTTCCGAAAAAGGAAGGAGTACCGATAGATGAATCTTGTGCCAAAAAAGGTATTTCTCACCAAAGGAGTTGGCCGACACAAGTACCAGCTTAAGTCTTTCGAGGAGGCACTGCGCAAAGCTGGTGTAGCCCAGCAGAACCTCGTGCAGGTATCTTCAATTCTGCCGCCTGGATGTAGAACCATCAGCCGGGAAAACGGATTGAAACAGCTAATGCCGGGCCAGATCTGCTACTGCGTGATTGCACGCACCGATACCGATGAGCACGGCAGGCTGGTCGCATCCTCGGTGGGCATCGCCGTGCCGAAAGACGAGCACAAGTGGGGCTATCTGAGCGAGGTGCACGGCTTCGGAATGAGCCAGCAAGAGGCGGCGGATATGGCTGAAGACCTGGCGGCAGGAATGCTGGGAACAACGCTTGGCCTGGAAGTTGACCCCAATAAAGCCTGGTCGGAAAAAGAGCAGGTGTACAAGTCCAGCGGAATGATAATCCGCACCTCTAACATAACCCAGACTGCACGGGGAAAGAAAGATTTGTGGACGACAACGGTGGCCATAGCCATGTTCATGCCCGACTGAAGAATGTAGAGTTAAAAATGAAGAATCGAGAATTGGACTTTCTTCATTCTCAATTCTCAATTCCGCAGAGAGTATGGTGCAAGAAACGCTTAATTTTGGATGTTTGCCGCAAGAATATTCTGCGCCGCAAAGCGCCAGAGTGGCGATAGTCCCTGTCCCATACGACGGCACCAGCACCTGGCTCAAAGGCGCAGATAAAGGCCCCCAAGCCATAATAGAAGCGTCCGCCAATATGGAGCTTTACGACATAGAGACAGACTCGGAGGTTTATCGAAAAGGCATATTTACAGATAGACCCGTAGAGCAAAAATTGTCGCCCGAGGATATGGTGGAGGCGGTAAGACAAGAAGTCCGCGAGCACATCCGAAAAGACAGATTCACCGTAGTAATAGGCGGAGAACACTCGGTTAGCATCGGCTCGGTGATGGCACACGTTGAAGGGTACGGTGACATCACAGTCTTACAGCTTGATGCCCACTGTGACTTGAGGGATAAATATGAAGGCTCGAAGTACAATCACGCCTGCGTTATGGCTAGAGTCAGAGAACTATGCCCGATTCTTCAAGTAGGCATAAGAAGCATGGATTCTCGCGAAAAGGAATTTCTTGACAAAAGCCGGGTCTTCTTCGCCGACGATATTCAGTTAAAAACCCAAAACTCAAAACTCAAAACTCAAAACTCAAAACTGCTTGCCGGGCGGCCGATCTCTAATACAGGCTGGGTAGACCAGGTGGTTGCCAAGCTGCCGGCGCAGGTTTATGTCACCATCGACCTGGATGTGTTTGATCCTTCGATAATGCCTTCTACGGGCACGCCCGAGCCGGGCGGCTTGCTATGGTATGAGGTTCTGGCATTGCTGCGAGCAGTTTGTGACATGAAAAACGTTGTGGGCTTTGACGTCGTTGAGTTGTGCCCGGATAGCAGAAACAGGGCGCCGGATTTTATGGCGGCTAAACTCATCTATAAACTCCTTAGCTATAAATTCAAGGACTGAAATGCGAAAGAAAGACTTCCTAAAAGAGACGGTCGTGCACATCGACGTAAGATCGTTCGACTCTACCGAAATCATCGAAGCGATGAAGGGCATGTCTTTTACCGCCAGGGACACCGCACGGGCGGCAGACATTCTCAATATGATGATAAAAGATAAGGATTGCACGATTATTTTGTGTATCGCGGGCAGCACCAGCGCCGCGGGCTGCCTGCAGATCTACGCCGATATGGTCAAATACAATATGGTCGACGCAATAGTTGCTACCGGAGCTGCGATCGTCGATATGGACTTTTTCGAGGCTCTGGGTTTTCGGCACTACAAAGGCAGCGCCGCTGTCGACGACAAGAAATTGAGAGAGCTGTATATCGACAGAATCTACGATACGTTCATCGACGAAGAGCAGTTGCAGACTTGTGACAACACCATAAAACAGATCGCAGATGGATTGTCCAGAAGACCCTATTCATCGAGAGAATTTATAAAGGAAATGGGTAAATATCTTGCCGACAACGCGGAGAAGGAAAACTCTCTGGTTCAACTGGCATACGAAAATGAGGTGCCGATTTTCTGCCCGGCTTTTAGCGACTGTAGTGCAGGCTTCGGGCTGGCAAAACACCAGGTTGAAAATCCCCAGAACCACATTTCCATTGATAGCGTAAGGGACTTTCGAGAACTGACAGAGATCAAAATGAGGTCCGCCGTTTCGGGCCTATTTATGATAGGCGGGGGCGTTCCGAAGAATTTTGCCCAGGATACGGTTATATGCGCCGAGGTCCTGGGAAAACCCGTCCCTATGCACAAGTACGCCGTGCAGATTACCGTCGCCGACGTCAGAGACGGAGGCCTTTCCGGCTCGACCCTCAGAGAAGCGTCCTCGTGGGGAAAGGTAGATACCGGATGCGAACAGATGGTCTACGCTGAAGCGACCAGCGTCCTGCCACTGCTCGTTAGCTACGTCTACCACAAGGGCAACTGGCAAAAAAGACGGAAAAGGCAATGGAGCAAGATTTTTGAATAGACTCTCAGGGAGTGGACAGCGTACAGTGGACAGCGTACAGCGTATGGGGTGGAGCGTACAAACTATCCGCTAAACGCTATACGCTATAGATGTCAAAAGTTTTTACCTTGTCGCTTTAAGTTTTAAGTTTTGATATGGCCAGAGACATTTTACTGTCTTTTATTCCCATATTTGTCGCCGTTGACGCGGTCGGTGTGCTCCCGATTTTTGTTTCGCTGACCGAAGGAATAGAACGCAGTGAAAGAGCCAAGATTATTGTTCAATCCATGCTCACGGCCTTGTGCCTGGCGGTCGGCTTCATATTTCTGGGTAAGGCGGTATTTCGGATTTTGGGTATTACGATAGGGGACTTTATGGTCGCAGGCGGAGCGATACTTTTCTGCCTGGCTATAACAGATATTATCAATCCTGTTAAGAAACGAAGAATACCCACTCAGGAGCTTGGAGCAGTGCCTTTGGGTACGCCTTTGATTGTGGGACCAGCGGTTCTGACCACCTGTCTGGTCATAATACCAGAGTATGGCCTTTTCGCTACGCTGATTTCGGTAATGGTGAATATTTTACTTGCTGGTATCGTATTTGAATCGTCTTCGGTTTTGATGAGGGTGCTGGGCGAGGCAGGCTCAAAAGCCCTTTCTAAGATCATGAGTCTGATGTTAGCTGCGATCGCCGTAATGCTCACCCGCAAAGGAATAGCACAGATTCTCGGTAAGGTTTGAGGGTGATAGTGTGCAGCGTACAGCGTACGCGCTAAACGCTGTACGCCATCCGCTTTAGTTGCCGGATATGAAGTTTGACTTTAGAAATTGTGCAGTAATCGTGGCTCATCCTGATGATGAGACTTTGTGGGCCGGCGGTACGATATTGATGAACGCCCAGGCTCATTGGAAAGTGATAACACTCTGCAGAAAGAGTGACCCGGACCGCTCGCCCAGGTTTTTTCGGGCTCTGGAGCGATTGAATGCGGCAGGTCAAATGGGCGACCTGGACGATGGTCCTGAACAGGCGCCGCTGACCAGCAACATAGTGGAGAATGCCATCCTGGAATTGGTTGCTGGCGAGAAATTCGACCTTATAATCACCCACGGCCCTGGCGGCGAATACGCGCGACACCTCCGACATGAAGAGACCAGCAAGGCAGTTTCTGCCCTGTGGCAGACCGGCAGGCTAAATGCAAATCAGATTTGGAAATTCGCCTATGAAGATGGCGGCGGCAAGCATCTGCCTGTAGCCATCCAGGATGCGGATTTGAAGATAGAGCTGCCGGAGAAGATATGGCAGAAAAAGCACGATATTATTACCAATGTCTATGGTTTCACCGCCGACAGCTTCGAAGCGAAAACCACGCCCCGGACGGAATCTTTTTGGTGTCTTCAGGCGGCCAATCCGCCCCCCGCCTGCGCTGGGGCGGACTAAATAATATTTAGCCCCGCGTTTTACGCGGGGTTGTAATTCGGGTTCAATTAGTGCGGGCCGACCCAGCCAGGCAATAGGAGTATAAAAGATGAAAGTGCTGGTTCTTTATGACTACCCACCATCGCCGGCAGGACTGGCTACGCAGGGAAGCTTGCTCCATAGAGGATTGGAGGAGCTTGGCATCGATGTCCACTCGGTGCATTTCGAGTCGGGCCAGGAAAAAGAGTGGTATTACCGCTGGTTCGAGCCAGACGTAGTGGTTGGCGTCGGCTACTGGGGACACACCCCCCACCTGGTATTGCATCCTCAACGCTACGGCGCGCAGGCCGTGCCCTGGCTGGTCGCAGATGGGTATATGGCCAACTACCACGAGGTTCTGGAGGCCCTGCCCCTTATCCTGGTGACCTCAAGGTGGGTAAAAAGCGTCTACATCCGCGATGGACTCAGCGGCAAGAACATTGAGGTGCTTCCGGTCGGATGCGACACCGACTCCTTTGTACCGCGCGACAAGAACGACCCCAAGGTGCTGGCCGCGCGCGAGGCGCTGGGAGTCGCACCGGACCAGATAATGATTCTAACGGTAGGGGGAGACGCTGCCAGCAAAGGAGCACAGGAGGTTATGCAGGCACTGGCCCTTATCGACACAAAAGCGCCGGACTGGAAGTACGTCTGCAAGGTTTGGCCTCAGCCCCGAACCCAGCAGCAAAATCTGATCGACCTGCAACTGGCCGCCCAGTTGGGCATCGACAAGAACGTGGTCTACACCACCAATGTCATCTCTCGCAATTTTATGCCTTACCTGTTATCGGCGTGTGACATCTACGCCGCGCCGTCGCGCCTGGAAGGATTCGGGATGATCCAGGTTGAGGCGGGGGCTTGTGGAAAACCTGTCATAGGCATAAAGGCAATGGGTATGCTGGACACGATGGTGCACGGCGAAAACGCTTTCTTGGCCTCGGTTGCCCAGGAAGTTCGGATAAGAGAGACGCTCGCAGGCGAGGAATCCGGGCATGAGGCCGGGCATCGAGTGGTCTTCAAAAGCCCCCGAACAGTCGATTACCGAGCCAGCGTGCACGATATTGCCAACTACCTTATGCAGCTTATGCAGGATGCAGAACTGCGAAAAAAAATGGGCGAAGCAGGAAGAAAACGGGCAGTCGAAAACTTTGACTACCGAGTAATAGCAAAAAGATTCGTGGCGCTTATCTGCGAGAAGCTGGGCATTTCTTGATATGAAAACAGAGGAAATCAAACTTATTGAGCGTGCCCGACATGCCGCAACCAAAGTGCTGCTTCACAATGCACACGGACCATATCGCGGGCTTCCCAGAACAGCCGGCTGGGGCTATCCGGAGCCTTATACGCGGGACTTGATGATCTCGTCTCTGGGTATCTTGGTCTCAGGCAACAAGAAACTGATCGAGTCGCTCCGGCGGGTGCTGGAGACTGTCGGACGAAACCAAAGCCGGCTTGGGCACATCCCTTCATTGGTGCACGATCGCGAGGACCGCGGGGCCAGTGACACTACGCCGCTTTTTTTGATGGCGGTGGGACTTTTCCGAAAAGCGACCGGCGAGAACGACTTCCTTGAGTCCGCCGTACAAAAAGCAATGACCTGGATGGAATATCAGAGTCCCTCCGACCGCGGCATTGTGGCGCAACTGCCCACCAGCGATTGGCGCGATGAGCAGTGGGTTCTAGGCTACGGCCTATATGTGAACACGATCGTTTATGCCTACCTGCGGCTTTTTGGCCGAGATGAGCAGGCAGCGAATCTGCGCGACGCCATGGGCCGATTCACGATAAAGGGCGAAAGTCAGCAACGACACGTGCACGAAGGATTGATGCTCAGGCACAAGCCCTATTACGCACTCTGGTCATACAAGGTGTATAGAAGCGAACGCTTCGACCTGCTCGGCAATTCTCTGGCAATTCTTACCGGCATAGCATCTTCCTCCAGAGCCAGAGACCTTGTTTTCTGGATAGAGACGGAGTGTGCAGCATTACGCAGGAATGAGGATTTGGCTGTCGAGCTGCCGCCCATTCTATTTCCTTATATTAGGCCTGATGACCCGGACTGGATGCCCCGGTATAAGAGGTACAATCAGCCGGGCGAATACCATAATGGCGGAGTCTGGCCTTTCGCGTGTGGATTTTACGTAGCGGCACTGGTTGCCGCCGGAAGGAGCCAGCTTGCCCGGAGAAAGCTAATCGCACTTACAGAGTTTATTCAGCCCGCCCGCCAGGCGGATGTTGAGTTTGGCTTCAATGAATGGCTGCGGGCACAGGATGGCACACCGCAAGGCGAGGACTGGCAGAGCTGGTCGGCGGCCATGTACCTGTATGCTGCCGCGTGTGTCGAACACGGGCATACGCCTTTCTTCAATGAATTGCAAGCCGCCTCACGATATTGACTATTGACAATTTTCAATTGACAATTGGCAATTGGCAATCGACAATTAGCAATTGACACAGGGAAGATGAAAGGAGTTGTGCCATGGCAAAAAAGAAACTCGTTAAGGGTGTATGGTCAAAGGCCGACATCAATACTCTGACAAGACTGTTCCCGGATCACGCCACTGCTGAGATAGCTGGTAAGCTCGGCCGGCCTATCGAAGCCGTAAAAAAGAAAGCATCCAGAATGGGACTTCGCAAGTCAAAGCGGCACATGAAGTCACTTGGCCGGACATAAGTCAAAACAGAAGACAGAACACAGAATTCAGGATACAGAATCGAGAACTTTGACTTGAGAGTACTTTCGGGCATACAACCATCTGGGCGGCTTCATATAGGCAACTATTTCGGTGCGATGCGCCAGCACCTGCAGCTCCAGGCCGACCACGAGTGCTTTTACTTTATCGCCGACTTCCACGCCCTGACGAGCAACCCCAAGCCGGCCGATATTGCCCGCTATACGCTCGACGTAGCGATGGATTATATCGCTCTGGGCCTGGATACCAATAAGACCGTCTTCTGGCGACAATCCGATGTGCCCGAGGTTACAGAACTGACTTGGCTGCTTTCCTGCGTGACCCCGATGGGACTGCTGCAGCGCTGCGTCAGCTTCAAGGACAAGGTTGCTCAAGGACTGGCCCCGAACCATGGCCTTTTTGCCTACCCTGTCCTTCAGGCCGCCGACATCCTGATTTACAAATCGGACCTGGTTCCCGTCGGCGCCGACCAGAAACAGCATATTGAGGTCACCAGGGACATCGCCGGGCGGTTCAACAACGATTACGGCGTCGTCTTTACGATACCGGAAGCGCACATTATCGAGTCGGTGGCGGTTGTCCCCGGCACCGATGGGCGAAAAATGAGTAAGAGCTACGACAACACCATCGAGATATTCGAATCGGAAGAAGGCCTGCGAAAGAAGATTATGAGGATCGTGACCGACTCTACCCCGGTTGCCGAACCCAAAGACCCCGACAGATGTAACGTCTTTGCCCTTTTGAAGTTGTTCGCCCAGCCGCAAGAGATGGCCGATTGGGAAAATAGATACCGCAGCGGCGGCACCGGCTACAGCCAGGCCAAAAAACGCCTGGCCGAGCTAGTGATAGACTACTTCAAGCCCTTCCGCGAAAAAAGAGCCGAGCTCGAACATAATTCCGCCTACGTCAGGGAAGTCCTTGCCGAGGGCGCCAGGCGTGCCAGAGCCGTAGCTGGCCAAACTCTCGCCGCGGCTCGAAATGCCGTGGGCTTGGGAGCGTACTATGGCCGATAAGCTCGTTACAGTCGCACAGTTTACCGACTATATCGAAGCCGAGCTGGCCAAACAGTTACTCGATGATTTTGGGATTAAATCGGTGGTGACCGGCCAAAATGTGGCGGCCGTGTGTTCCGGCGTGTTTGCCGCCATCCATATAGAGCTGCAAACCCTTGAAAGCCAGGCCGAAAAGGCGCTGGAAATCTTACAGTCTGAAAGTAAACCTGTCGATGCGCCGCCTGATGACGAACAGGAGCAATAATTGGCTGATTATCGTGTAGATCTTGATGTATTTGCAGGACCGCTGGATTTGCTGCTGTACCTGGTCCGCAAAGAAGAGGTGGATATTTATGACATTCCCATCGCCAAGATAACGGACCAATATATCCGCTACATTGAGATACTCAAAAGCCTGGATATCGACCTGGCCAGCGACTTCTTGGTTATGGCGGCAACACTGATGGAGATAAAATCTGCAATGCTGCTGCCAACAGCGGAGCCGGAACAACTGGAGGACCAGGACCTAGCAGACCCGCGTGCCGAGCTTATCCGCCAGCTCCTTGAATACAAGAGGTTCAAAGACGCCGCCAATCTGCTTGAGGCCGCAGCGGACGAGCACGGCCAGCGATTCTCTCGTCCGGCAGGTATCGAACGATTAAGACCCGATGCAGAGCCCGAGCTTGACATCGAGCAGGTGAGCATTTGGGACTTACTGGAGGCGTTTGACTCTATCTGTAAGGCCACCGGCACAGTCCATGATGTAAGGCTCATCAAGGATGATACGCCCATCGACTTATATCAGATCGAGATACTCCACCGTCTGCAAACCGAAGGCCCGATGCCCTTTAAGCGGATATTCGAGCGAGCGCCCAGCCGCGTGGCAATGATCGGATTGTTCCTGGCACTTTTGGAGCTAATTCGGGCAAAATTGGTGTGGGCTGAACAGCCGGAATCTCCCTCGGCTGCGCTCGGGGCAGGTCCGGCTGACATTTACTTACGGTCGTTGACCGATGAGCCCGCCGAAGAGATTGTGCCAAAGGCCATTTTTGCCGCTGCCGAGCCGACGCCGATTCCCATCGCGGAATTGCCGCCCAAAAGCGCTTCAGAAAAAACGCCGCAGTTGCCGATTAGCCCCCGGACCTGTGCCGGGGGCAACCCCTGCCCACATCCTTCGACTTCGCTCAGGACAGGGGTGGCAGGGCTAAACAGGGCCGCCGCTGGTGAAACTACCGACTAAAAATGCCGCATAAAATTGTCGCCAAAAAGCAACTCTCGCAGGACGTTTTCACCGCCGAGGTTGAAGCCCAACTTATCGCACAGGTGAGAAGTCCAGGGCAATTCGTCATTATCAGCATAAATAACGAATACGCTGAGCGAATCCCTCTGACCATCGCGGATGCCGATGCTGGAAAAGGCACTATTCGCCTTATCTGGCAGCGGGTCGGTAAAACCACCGCGGAACTAGCCGACCTGCGGGTCGGCGACGAAATCGCCAATATCTGCGGACCGCTCGGCAGGCCCACACATATCGAAAAATTCGGCACCGTGGTCTGCGTGGGCGGAGGCATCGGTATCGCACCGCTGCTGCCCATCGCCAGGGCCTTGAAAGAAGCGGGCAACAAAATTATTAGCATCCTCGGAGCACGAAGTAAAACCTTACTGATCCTCGAAGATGAATTCCGCCAGATTTCCGATGAGTTGATAGTTGCGACCGATGATGGCTCATACGGGCGAAAGGCTTTGGTGACCGAGCCGCTGAATGAAGTCTGTCAGCGTAATTCCAAGCCTGACCGGGCTTTTGCCATCGGCCCAGCCATAATGATGAAATTTTGTGCCGAAGCGACAAGGCAATTCAACGTCCCTATCCAGGTTTCGCTCAATACTATTATGGTTGACGGCACCGGGATGTGTGGCGGCTGCCGGGTCGAAATTGATGGCAAGCCAAAATTTGTCTGCGTGGATGGCCCGGAATTCGATGGGCACAAAGTAAACTTCGATTTGATGATAAAGAGACTAAACGCTTACAGCAGCCAGGAACAGCAGGCCTACGAACACTACAAGAAACACCGATGTAAAATATAAATCCGAAGCACTAAATCCTAAGTTCTAAACAATATCAAAATTCGAATTTCAAATGCTGAAAACGTTTTGGACTGCTGCTTTGGCACGAAGAAGTTTTGAATTTTGTTCATTTGGATTTGTTTAGGATTTAGGATTTAGATATTAGGATTTCGGGAATTTTGCGGTGACCGAAGAGCAAAGACAACAGGTTCTTGAAGAGCTTTTGGAGAAGAAAAAGGCCGGCAAACTTACGCCTGCTGAGAGGTTCGCAATCCCACCTCAGCCGATGCCGGAGCAGGACCACAACGATAGATGTCACAATGTCAACGAAGTGGCGTTGGGCTACACTGAAACTGCGGCTCGGCTGGAGGCGCTGCGATGCTTGCAATGTAAGAATGCTCCGTGTATTAAAGGCTGCCCGGTGCGGATAAGAATAAAGGATTTTGTGGCAGCTATCGCCGAAGGCCGGTACGAAGAAGCCCTGAATATCATAAAAGAAAACTCGCTCTTGCCTGCTGTTTGCGGTCGGGTCTGCCCCCAGGAGGTTCAGTGCCAGCAGACGTGCACGGTGGGCGCGAAATTCAAGGACCCGACCAAAGCCGTTTCCATAGGCCGGCTGGAAAGATTTGTCGCCGACCGTGGTTTAGCCCTCGCGGACCGCTGTTTAGCCGTCGCCGGTACGGCGACGATGGATCCCCGCCTTCGCGGGGACAAGCTTGCCCCTGCGCAAGCAGGGGGACCGGAGACGAGTCTGACCGTTGCCCCCCAGACCGGAATGAAAGTCGCCGTGATAGGCTCAGGTCCAGGCGGTATCGTCGCCGCGGCAGATGCCAGAAGAGCCGGACACGATGTCACTATATTCGAGGCCTTTCACAGGCCGGGCGGCGTAATGGTCTACGGAATCCCTGAATTCAGGCTGCCCAAGGCAATCGTCCAGAAAGAAATCGACGCCCTGAAAAAGATGGGCGTCAAAATCATCTGCAATTTCATTGTTGGCAGAACAAGGACTATTGAGCAGTTAATGAACCAGGACGGCTACGATGCGGTCTACGTCGGTGTCGGAGCGGGCCTACCGCAGTTTATGGGCATCGAGGGCGAATCTCTTATCGGCGTTTATAGCGCCAACGAGTACCTCACCCGCGCAAATCTTATGAAGGCCTACGATTTCGGCAAGGGCGCCGACACCCCCATCGCCCGCCCAAAGAAAGTCGCGGTCATCGGCGGCGGCAACGTGGCTATGGACTCCGCCCGAATGGCTGTCAGACTCGGCGCAGAGAAGGTGTATCTAGTCTACCGGAGAAGCGAAAAAGAAATGCCCGCCCGAATCGAAGAAGTCCACCACGCCAAAGAAGAGGGCGTGGAATTTCACCTGCTGCAAAGCCCCAAGAGAATAATAGGCGACCAAAATTGCAATGTTGTCGGCATCGAATGTCTAAAATATCGGCTGGGCGAGCAGGATGAATCTGGCAGAGCAAGACCTGTCCCCATAGAAGGCTCAGAGTTTGCCCTTGAAGTTGACGCCGTGATAATGGCTATCGGCAATGTTGCTAATCCCGTAATTGCCCAGACCACGCCCGCTCTTGCGTTCAACAAGTGGGGGAACATCGTCGTTGACGAAGACTGCAAGACCTCCTTGGAGGGTGTTTATGCGGGCGGTGACATCGTGCTGGGCGCCGCTACCGTTATCTTGGCTATGGGCCAGGGCCGAATCGCCGCCGCCGCGATAAACGAGCACCTGGCAAGGAAGAAACAGTCAGCAAAACAGCCAACAAACCGGCGGTGAAACCGCCGGCTAAATATTTAGCCCCACGTTTCACGTGGGGTTGTTATAAGGTCAATGTGGGTTTTCGTACCAGATAACGCCCAGCCCGATGCCGTTCCCTCGACTTCGCTCGGGACGGGCCTGGCTTTCTTCGGTGGTTAGCACATCAAGGTCGCCATCGTCATCCAAATCTAATAGCTCGATACGGTCGTATTTGATGCCAAGTTTGTCGCCGCTAATGTCGTGGTGAATCCACTGCGAATCCGTCACGGCGTTTTGGTATGAGAGCCAGCCTACGCCATATTTGCCGCGGGCATTCTCACAGCTAAAGACTATGTCCTTTCGCCCGTCTTTATCAATGTCACCTACTGCAACCGCCTTTGTCGTTCCAGCGCTATCGGGTAGGGCAATCTCATTCTGCTGCCACGATAGACCGGTCGCATCAAGGCGGCGAAGATACAATATGCTTTTTGGCTTGACCGCAACGACTATGTCGTCCAACCTGTCATCGTCCAAATCAGCTATTTCCATAAACATAGCTTCCATACCCACGGCGCCGATGAAATGGTTTTTCCACTGTTGATACTGTGCCGGGCCGGGGGCAGGGTTCTCGAGCCAGCGACAGCCGCGCATTGGACCGAACCTGTCGCTAATAGCAACGTCCAGATCGCCGTCGCCATCCATATCGGACAGGATAATGGACATCACCCACCCAACCGGAGACATTGAGTGCCAGCGATAATCGCAGATCGCTCGAGGATTGCCAAGAGCTTCGAGCCAGCCGATTTGCGCTGCCGCGTCTTTGCCGCCGGCTACGATGTCGATGCCATACTTGCCATCGACCTGCATAGCGGCAGCAAACATCCATCTTGTTAGCCCATCGCACGCAGGAAAAACCTCCGTCCGCCACCTGGCAGGATTCAAATAATCATTTTTATCCGGCGGCGCCCAATGTACGAATATCTTTTTGGTGCTACCCTGGCAGGAACTGATAACATCGACGGCACCGTCGCTGTCAAGGTCGACAAAGACAGCATCTTCGACCGAGGAGGTCTGCCCGACCGTAACCGCCGGCCAGCGTTGCCTTACGCCGGCGTATCCAGGATGAATATAGACCCTTGTAATACTGCCCTGCTCCCAGCCGGTAGTTATATCGGGCAGGCTGTCACCATTCACGTCAGCTATTCTGACTCCGTCAGCCCCCCGCGAGGAATTGTCAATTATGTGGCACAGCCAGGGTAGCCCGCGGACTTCGCCACTGTGGCGCGGCGCCATTGCCGAGTAACAGTCGGAACTACCTCCAGAAAGCATACAAACCAGAACCGCTACACACATCGTTGGTATCGTGCCAGCTTTCATCTGAAGGTAAGATACCGTTTTTGTGCCAAAATGGCGAAAAGATTCTGCCTGGCTATAGCATAATCAGGTTTGACAAACTGCGGCGGGTTTTATATTATTCTCCATCGCGAATTCTGCCGGCAACCGTTGCGAAGGTTAGTAAGAGCATCGAATGGAAGAGGCAAGATACAGATATGGAAATTAGGCCGTTCAAAGCCTTCAGATTTAACCCAGCCGTAGTGGGCGATGTGGGTAAGTGTATCGCTCCGCCCTTCGATGTCATTAGCCCATCCCAGCAAGAACAGCTCTATCAGAGGAGCAAGTACAATATCGTGCGGATAACCAAAGGCAAGACAAACCCCTGCGACAATGACAGCAATAATCAATACACAAGGGCGGCTGAGTATTTGGCGCGCTGGATGCAGGAAGGCGCCCTGAAGCAGGATTCGACCGAGGCTGTCTACGCATACGTTCAGGACTTCCAGTTGGCCGGGACCCCACTTCAACGGCTCAATTTCATAGCGCTGGCTAAGCTCGAAGATTTTGGCCCGCCGGGATGTGTCAGGCCGCACGAACAAATCCTTAATGAGCAGTTGAACGACCGGCTCAAACTGAAAAAGGCAACCGAAGCCAGATTCGGCCTGGTCTTTATGCTTTACGAAGACCGGCAGAAAATCGCCGAAAAGCTCATCGAAAAAGTCGCTGCACAAGAACCGTTCATTGACTTTGTGAACGATGACAACGTGCGGCATCGTGTTTACGCCATAACCTCCAAACGGGACATAGACGCGATAGCAAGGATGATGAGCGATAAAACCTGCATCATTGCGGACGGCCATCACCGTTATACTACCGGACTTCACTACTCTAAACAGAGCAATAAGCCGGCAGCCAAGTATCAGATGCTTGCATTTGTCAATATGTGCCAGGACGGACTGAAGGTTTTGGCTACTCATCGCCTTGCGGGCAATCTGGAAAACTTTGACATCGACCAACTAATTGCCGAGTTGAAAGGGGACTTTGAAATTACAGAGCTGCGGTTTAGCTCCGCCACGGGCGAAGCTCGGGCAAGGCAAAAGATGCTCGCAATGATGAAGGCCGAGTACGATAATAATGAAACCGCATTTGGTATTTACGCCGGCGAACACCGCTTTTGCCTGGCTGTCCTTAAAAATAAGCAGGCTATGGATTCAGCCACACCGGATAAAAGCGCAGCCTGGAGGACGCTGGACGCCTCTATCTTGCACAAACTTGTCCTGGAAAGACTTCTGGGAATCGACCAAGAGAGGCTCGCAAAAGGCCAGAATCTCGAATATGTGAAAGATACGCCCGCAGCAATAGATGACGCAATTAGCCAAATTCGGGCCGGGCAAAAACAAGTAGCCTTCTTTATGAACCCGATTAAAATGCAGCAGTTGAAAATGGTTACCGACGCCGGCGAAAGAATGCCGCCGAAGTCAACTTATTTCTATCCGAAGATGTATACGGGCTTAACTATCCAGAAACTATAGTTTTTGTATGGGAGATGTGAAGATGCCAGATTGGAGAAACCCGCCGAGACTGTTTATCCCCGGGCCGGTGAAGGTCAACGACGATGTTTTGCAGCAGCTTGCACGTCCCACACTGGGACATCGCGGCAAAGAGTATGCCCAACTGCACGGCGAAACAGCCGATATGCTGAAAAAAATCCTTTTCACCAGGCAAAATGTGTTCTTGTTCACATCTTCCGGTTCCGGAGGCTGGGAAGCGTCTATCCGCAACTGCGTGGCTCCCGACGAGACGGTTTTGTGTACCTGCTGCGGGGCGTTCAGCGAAAAGTGGGCTGATGTCGCCAAGAGCTGCGGCAGAAATGTGGAACTGCTAAAAGTCGAGTGGGGCCAGCCAACTCTGCCGGAGATGATTGACCAGAAACTTGCGACCGGCAAATTCGCCGCTATTACGCTGATTCATAACGAAACAAGTACGGGTCTGATGAATCCGGTCGGGCAAATAAGCGCGATGATGAAAGAGAAGTATCCAGATGTCCTGGTCTTTGTAGACTCAGTCAGCGGCATGGTGGGATTGCCCCTAAAATTCGATGAGCTGGGCTGGGATGTAGTAGTTGGTTCCGTGCAGAAGGCCTTTGCTATTCCGCCGGGCCTGGCGGTCGTGGCGGTCAGCAACCGGGCACTTGCAAAAAGCAAAAGCGTGCCCGGACGGGGCTACTATTTCGACTTCCAGGAATTTGCAAAAAAGGCTGAGCAGAATCAGACTCCCACTACGCCCAGCATCCCTCACATTATGGCCCTTAACTATCAGTGCACCAAAATTCTTAAAGAAGGAATGGAAAATGTATGGCGGCGCCACAAAAAAATGGGCGATTTTGTAAGAAGCTGGGCCAAAGAAAAATTCGCCCTTTTCTGTGAAGAAAAATACGCCTCGAATACCCTTACGACCATCAAGAATACTCGCGGCATTAACGTCGCCGAGGTGATAAAAGCCGTCCAGCAGAAGCACAATACGCTCTTTGGCAACGGCTACGGCAAACTAAAAGAGCTGACCTTCCGCATCGCACACATGGGCGACATTACCCTCGACGAAGTCAAAGAACTGGTCGGCTGGATCGATGAGGAAATCGGCTAACACAAATGCAAAACTTTAGGCACTTTAGGTCACGGTCCGCCTAGTCATAAGGGCAAGTCGAATACTCAGGGAATATGGCTGACTACATAACATACGAACAGTCCGGCGTGAGTGTCGATGCGAGCGACAAAAGTGAGGAGCAGATTTATTCGCACCTAGCCAGCACCTTTGGGCCGAGAGTTGTTGAATTGCCGGGCGGTTTTGCGGGCCTATTTCGGCTGGACTACGATGAGAAGCTCTTTAAGAAAAACTATAGGAATCCCGTGCTGGTGGCCTGCACCGATGGCGTGGGCAGCAAGGTTCAACTGGCCGCCAAGATTAAAAAGTACAACACTGTGGGCATAGATTTGGTGGCGATGAACGTCAACGACATGCTGGTGGTGGGCGCTGAGCCATTATTCTTCCTGGACTATCTGGCGGTGCACAAGCTGGAGCCCAGCGTAATAGTCGAGATGGTAAAAGGCGTTGCCGCCGGCTGCCGAATTGCCGGCTGTGCGCTAATCGGCGGAGAAACCGCTGAAATGCCCGATACCTACAAAAAGGGCGATTTCGATATGGCGGGCTTTGCGGTAGGGGTCGTTGAGCGCAGAAAGGTCCTCACCGGAGCAAATGCAAAAGCCGGCGACATCATTCTGGGCCTGGCCTCCACCGGCCTGCACTCCAATGGATATGCGCTGGCTCGCAATATCTGCTTCAAACGCCTGGGCCTGAAAATGACCGATGTGCTCGATGAGCTCGACGGCGCGGTGCTGGGTGACATCTTGTTGGAGCCGACGCGAATATATGCTCGCTCGATAGTCAAGCTGCTGGCCCAGTACAAGGTCAAGAAAGTGGTGCGCGGCATGGCGCATATTACGGGCGGCGGACTGGTGGGCAATATCCCAAGGGTACTTCCTAACAACTGCGACGCGGCAATCAAAAAGTTCAGTTGGCCGGTGCACAAAATTTTCACGTTCCTGCAAGATAAAGGCCCTGTCGAAGAATCGGAGATGTTCAGAGTCTTTAATATGGGCATCGGCTTTGTGCTGATCGTAGCGGAGGACTTCGCCGATTCGATAGCCAAAAAGCTAACCAAGCTCGGCGAAAAGGTCTACACGATAGGCAGGATAACCACCGGCACCGGCAAGGTGGTTCTGAAATGATCATTGTGCGTGACCAGTAAGCTAAAAATGGCAAACCAAGATACTGGCAGCCGCCTGCGTAGATTCATCCTGGCAGCGATAATCTACGGCAGTTTCGCCATATATCTTTATAGCCCATATTTGGAAAAATTCCGCCTACCGCAATGCCTTCTGATTGTGAATGTCTGTTTGGCTTCTCTGGGTTGCTTTGTCTTGAGCCGCAGATGGGTCAGCTCCTTTGCAGGTTCTTTTTTCGCCGGGGCGATATATGGCCTTGGGCCGTATGTCCTGGGTCTGGCTAAATTCCACCCCACAGCCGGCTTTTTGGCCGCAGTTATACCCTGGCTATTTTGCCCGGCTGCATTTGTCGGCAAGAATCGCTGGCGGTGGGTAAGTCTGCCGCTTTCAGCCCTGCCGTTTTTGGCCGTCCTGCTTTTCTTCAGGGTATCCGCCCAATATGGCTTGTTCGCGGTTCCGATCCAAACCAGACTACGATTAGCCGATTTACTGGGTCTTTTTGCTCCATTAGTTGCGGCCAATCGCAACTTGGTGCCTTTGGGCTTTTGTCATGTCCCGGTGGCTTTGCTATTGATGGGATTTGCTATGCTTTTTGCCGCCCGGCGGGTGGGCATAATAGCTATTTTCTGCCTTGGCACAGTGCTGGCTTTTAGCAGTTCCTTTTTGAGCGTCAGCCCGATTATCTGGCTCAGCATTCCTACCGTGTGCTGCTCGGTTTTGGTCGGCGTGGGCCTGCAGGGACTTGCATTTGCCGGCTTTGCCGACAGAAAATGGGTCTTGCTGGTTTCAATTATTCTGGGCACATTTGCAATCGCAGCGTTGCTTCTGGCGACAAAATATTTTCAGATATTCTTGGGTCTGGCAGCAGATTACGCCAGGCTCTTTACCCAAACGGGCAAGATGTACATTCTTGGGGCAGTTGCGGTAGGCATAATATTTTTCATCATTCGCGCGAAGCTGCGGGTCACTGTTATTCGGCTGATCATTCTTTCAGCGGCGATGGCGATAGACATATTCTTTAGCGCAAGATTCATCGTCGATAAAGTTCTCTGAATCGAGCATCGAGCGTCCATCCCGCGTTGAAGGTTTCCCGCTCGATTTGGCCAAGGTAGAATCGCCCATCGTTACGCATAAATTTAAGAATGGTGTCGAACTGCTGGTCTATGAACCCGGCTGTCCACGATTCGATGACTCGATCAAAGGTGAATATCCTGGCCTGGACTGCAAGTGCCTTTGTCTCGGCCGTTTTTGTGCTTTTTTGGGACAAAAATAGGGCTAAGACATATTGTTCAAAGAACGTGTTTTTGGCGCTTGACTTCCGCGCGTGAATTCTGGTATCATAATACACTAGGAGTTGGATGGCCTCTGGAGGAGGCTGCCCGAAGACAATCGTAAAGTAAGTGTATGTGTTATCCTCGGTGGTATTGGCGCAGGCCTTGTCGGCTGGCTGAAAAGCCGGCCGATGCTGTAGTTCGTATCTCGTAGTGCGTGATGCGTGGAGCGTCCTGCGTGGTACAGCGGGAGTTCTAAGACTTTGGTATGCGGAAATGTTCAAGGGGCAGGATGCCTGTGTATCCTGCCCCTTTTTTGATGGTTGAGTTAAGAGGCACGGACATATAGAGTGTACCCGACGCAATGACCGGCCGGGTGAAAAACAGTTTCCGACCGTGCCGGTAAGGGGCGGAAAGGAGGAGTCCTATATAACGACATGGGGCCTGAACAAAAGGAATTGACCTGCGCTGTGGATGAATTCGGAAAGAATGATCACCGCATCTACCTTACGGTGATGAATGTCGCAAAAACGGCAAACACAAAAAACAAAATCAAAAGTACAAGGAGGAGAAAACAATGAATAGATGTATAAGATTGTGTGTGGTGAGCATATCGATGGCACTCGCGGCAGCCTCAGTCGCGAGTTCTTCAATGTCTTATGGTTATGTAGAAGCCTTGCTCTACGAACCTAGTTCATCAATCACTCTCACTGATGTGTACAGTTACGTTAATCCTGTTGCCTGGGATTCCACCCATCCATGGTTTTGGAATTTCCAGGGTGTCTCTGGCACAACTATTTCTGCCGCGCATGTTATCGGTAGTGCCGCTGCAGGCGCTGAGACTGGTAACCTAAATGGTAACCTATTCGCAATAGCAGTGTCAGTTGCACAACCTCCACCTAACGAATCGTCGAATGCGACTGCGATTGGTGCACAAATTCGGTCCTTTAAGGCAAACGAAACGGGCCTATTGACGTTCACACTCGAATGCTGGGTTCAGCAAATCCTGGAGACGACATGGCCCGGCGAAAGCGCATGGGTTGCGAGCGGAGGCTACTTGGAACTGCAGGATTCGTTCGGGAATATGCTTGACAATGATTCGTTCTGGCGTGTTAACTCCGCTTCAGACGGAGGATATGGCTCATGGCCGGATTCGGGGACAATTTCAGTAAGTTATTTCTTCAACGAAGACGATGAAGGAATTTTGTATTTTAATGCAGAATCCCAAGGCGGTGCAAATACCCTACCTTCGCCTGTAATACCAGCGCCAGGTGCCGTTTTGCTTAGCAGTATTGGTGTCGGCCTTGTCGGCTGGCTCAGAAGGAGGAGAACACTGTAGACTCGTCGCGCGTGATGCGTCGTGCGTTCTAAGAGAACGCTGCTATGTGCGCAAAGCCCGACGTAAGGAAGTTCTGCCATCGGCCGAACGCACAACGCAATACTATAGTCGACAGTACGTCTGGGGCTGTGCGTAACATGCTCGCAGCCCTTTTTGTTGTGTGCCCGGCAGGGGGATCGCACGTCACGCATTGAAGGTTTCTCGCTCGATTTGCCCGAGATAGAATCGACCATCGTTGCGCATGAATTTAATGATGGCATCGAGTTGCTGGTTTATAAACGTGGCATTATTTGATACTATCGCCAGGGCGATGACAGCGCTAGTCTTATTATCCTGGTGATCAACTTCTGCGATGGAGATATTAAACCTGCTTTTGAGCCTGCCCAAAATGCCCTTGACGATACTGCGTTTTTCTTTCAGGGAATTTATTCCCTGCATACATATATGAGCCGTCATCACGCCGACAATCATATACCTATCCTCGATGCTCGTCAGCTCGCAGGATGCTGCTGGCGGATTTTCTCCAGCAGGCGCTTGGTGGCTAAAATACCTTCGTCCTCGCTGAGCCTTTTGCCTTCGTATTCGATGCCCACGTAGCCCTGATGGCCGGCGGCGAGCACAATGTCCATCATCCGATAGTAATCGATGGTTGTCTCATCGCCTTGCTGGTCGAAATCGTAGCTCTTGGCACTGACCGCCTTGGCATACGGCATCAGCATCTTAACAGTTTCATAGCGGTCGGTCTTGGGCGGAAAATTGCCGAAATCAGGCAGTGTTCCGCAGTTAGCCAGGCCGACTTTTTCTATCACGCCGACAAGCCACTGCCCATTGGAGGATAGTCCGCCGTGGTTTTCGATAATCACATTCAGCTTGTGGCCGGCGGCGTATTCGCCCAGTTGGCGTAGGCCGTCGGCAGCTAATTTCATCTGTTCCTGGTAAGTGCCTTTGGAATATGCGTTGACGCGGATGGAGTGGCAGCCCAGAAACTTGGCGGCTTCGACCCACTTATAATGGTTTTCGACCGCCTGCTTACGGCGTTTTGCATCAGGGTCGCCGATATGTCCCTCGTCGTCGCACATAATTAGCAGCGACGTAACGCCGTGCTCCTCGGCGCGTTTTTTCATTTCGGTTAGGTACTTTGTATCCTCGGCCTTATCCTTAAAGAATTGATTAACGTATTCGACCGCGTTGATGCCCAAGCTGCGGGCTTCTCTGGCAAAATCCAGATTATCGAGTTTGGGTCCGCCGCCGGCGGGCCGGCCGCGAAGCCTTCTGTGCCACGACCACTGAGCCAGGGAAATCCTAAATGATTGTTTTGGACCAGCCATTGCCTACTTACAATATCAGCAAGGGTTTGTCCAGGCAAACAAAACTTGAGCAAAGCAGCCGGCTCTGGTATATATTGACTAGCGTTCAGCGTATAGCGTTTAGCGTATAGGAGATTGCACGCTGTACGCTCAAAAAAGATTCGGAGTCGGCAGATGGATGTGCTTCTAATCGGCAGCGGCGGACGCGAGCACGCGATCGCCTGGAAATTGGCTCAATCAAAGAGTCTTGGCAAGCTCTACATCGCGCCGGGTAACGCCGGCACAGCTATGTGCGGTGAGAATCTGCCCATCGCGGCGACCGATGTCGGCAACCTGGTGGAATTCGCATGCCAGAACAGTGTGGGATTGGTCATGGTGGGTCCGGAAGACCCGCTGGCTGCGGGCGTGGTGGACGCGATGGAACACGCCGGCATAAAGGCATTTGGCCCCAGTGCAGGCGCCGCTCAACTGGAAGCCGATAAAGCCTTTGCAAAACAGTTGATGCGGGCTAGTGCCATCTCAACCGCCGAAGGCAGAATCTTCGAGAGATTCAGTGACGCCAAGGCCTACATTGCCAGCAGAGATGAGGCGGTAGTAGTAAAAGCGGCAGGCCTCGCGCAGGGAAAGGGAGTTATTGTCTGCGACGAGCCGGCAGACGGCATCTTGGCTGCTGAAAGAATAATGGTCGATAAAATATTCGGCCCGGCAGGCGACAAAATTGTTGTGGAAGATAAGCTCTTAGGTGAGGAAGTCTCGATACTTGCCTTTGTGGACGGGCGAAATATCTACGTTATGGAATCGTCGCAGGACCATAAGCCCATCGGGGATGGTGACACGGGGCCTAACACCGGCGGCATGGGCGCTTATAGCCCGGCGCCGGTAGTCACTGAGGAAATGATGGATAAAATCACGCGCGAAATTCTCGTGCCGGTCGTGGATGGAATGAATCGGAACGGCACGCCCTATAAAGGAGTGCTCTACGCGGGGCTGATGATTACCGGTGCCGGGCCGAGGGTGCTGGAATTTAACGTCCGTTTCGGCGACCCGGAGACCCAGCCGATTCTGGTGCGCCTAAAAAGCGATTTGTTGGAGGTTTGCCTGGCGGTTTGTGATGGCAAGTTAGACGAGGTTACGCTGCGGTGGGACGAGCGGCCCGCGGTCTGCGTGGTAATGGCTTCGGGCGGCTATCCGGGCGATTATCAAAAGGGCAAAAAAATTACCGGCCTGGACCAGGCTGACCAACTTGAAGATGTGGTTGTCTTTCACGCCGGCACTAAAAAGCTCAATGGAGACATCGTTACCAACGGCGGCAGGGTTCTGGGCGTTACCGCTCTGGGCGAAACAATCGCAGTTGCCAAGAAACGAGCCTACGAAGCGGTGGGCAAGATAAATTTCGAAGGTGCTTACTGGCGCACTGATATCGCCGATAAAGCAATCAGAAGGAATTCCAGTTGTGTATTGTGAATCGTGTATTGTGAATCGTGAATCGAATCACAAACGACAAACCACGAACCACAAGTTTCCGGCAGGGCGGATTCTTCGCTGGCTTCTGGTTGGCTTGGCCATCATCGCTGTTTTAGGGCTCGCATTTGTCTGGATAGTACGTGCTCTGCCGCACATGGCCCTGGCACAAATCGGCGAGCTGACCAATACGAGAATCAGAGCCGAAACAGTGAGTCTCGGCCTCGATGGCTCAGTCCTTATCAAAAACCTGGTTATTAGGCCCGACCAGGAGCAAAAATACGATGACGCGATACTCAAGGCCGAGACCGTTTATGCTCGCTTTAGTTTAGGTAGTCTATTGCTATTGAATCCGCGACTTAAGGAAATACGCGTCAACGATTTTTTGTTCGACGCCCAGTATGATCTGGATGCAGGCAGGTGGAATGTAGCGGCGCTGAAGATCCGTGTCCCTCGGAATGGGTCCGGCGAGATGCCGGCAGTTCGCCTTAGCCAGGGGACATTGCAATATAGCAAGGTCTCAAATGGGCAGGCCACGGTTGCAGCGTCTGTGCCCGTTCGTGCGGAGTTCGGGTTCGACCAGTGGACGCAAGAGGGCTACCGCTTTGATATACGGACGGCTGCACTATCCAGCGGCTTCGGCAAAAGCAACCTCAGCGGATTTTTCAAGCCCGCCCGCCCTGAGCTTGCCGAACGGGGCAGAATTACGGTCACAGGCGGCGTTTCCTCGACCGACATTCCTGAGCTTGAATGGGCCTGGGTGATAGATGTATTAGCCGCAGAGCTAACTTATGGCCAGGACCGCGACTACTCGCTCAAGCTGCGGGCAAAAGGTTGTCATAGCACACATACTGCTACTGCAGATCCGTTTGGATTGATCGGACCATCATCGCTGGCCAAGTCTACCGCGTTTAGTGCTCTGCAGAGCTTCTTCAGTCGATACCGACCTGCCGGAACGGTCGATATCGACCTTGACGCATCGGGTAATTTGGACCGGCTGAATGAAATCACGGCAAGCGGCAAGGTCTATTGCAAGGATGTTTCAATCTATGACCGGCACTTCCCATACGCGATAGAACGCCTGGCCGGCCAGGTCGATTTCACACAAGACAGTGTAGTCCTCAATGCGCTATCGGGCAGACACGGTGACGTTGACATAACCATTGATGGCTTAGTCAACGGTTTTGGCCCTGCTCAGCAGTATCAGTTCCGTGTTAAGAGCAATAACATGCTTTTGGACAACGACCTTTATAGCGCGTTGAGCATAGACCAAAAGAATCTTTGGGATGCTTTTTCTCCGGGCGGGCGGGTCGCCGTAGATCAACGCTTCAGCAGAAAGTCACAGGCTGACGGCAAAACTACCCTGACGATTGACCTGCTTGATGCCCAGGCTGCCTATAAGCATTTTCCTTATCCGTTGAGAAATCTGACCGGGAAACTCTTTTTTGAGCGGGATAGCGTCCTTGTCTCGGATATAATCTCGCAGGCAGAGGGATGCAAAATCACCTTTAACGGCAGCGTGACCGGTCACAATACAGATCGACCAGTCTGCTACTTCTCAATAAAAGCAGAGAATGTCCCATTGGATTCAAAGCTGGCGGCGGCATTGCCGGCTGGGCGAAGAAGTTTTTATGACCGGTTCGGCGTGGCAGGTTTGGCCGACGCCGAAATAAAAGTTTTTTCGCTGCAGAAGTATCCCGGCGAACAAGGCAAAGCGGCAAGTTTCCTTGCTGATGTTGCTTTCAAAGAGGCTTCTTTGAAAGTAGGCCAGACTCCTCTACTTATCTCTGACGTTTTAGCCAATACTGTTATTACGCCGGATTCAATCAGTATAAAGGAGTTGACAGGTCGATGCAGTGATGGCCAGGTGTCAATCACTGGCGTGGTCTCACTTACCGATAGGACGCAGATGTCGCCTTACCACCTGACGGTCGATGCCAAGCAGACTCAACTAAGTGCGGAATTGGTCGATTTGTTGCCGGGGCCGGCGAAAAGATTCTTTTGCGAGTCGCTGCCGCAGGGCAGAATCAATCTGGCCGCCGACTTGAGACAAGCTGCCGATGAGAAAGAGCCCAGTTACCAGATTGCTGTCGAGTGTTTGGGTGACAGTGTCGCCTTTAAGCAGTTTGCATATCCTCTGAAGAATGTATTTGGCAAACTATTGATAACAAATAAGACTCTGACATTTGAAAATGTTACTGCGGCTCCTGCATCTGGCCAATCGCCAATCGCTGATCGCCAATCGCAAATCACCCTGAATGGTGAAATCGCTCTAACTGATGAATCGGGCAATGTTGCGCTTTCAGCCAGTGATATTGCCTTTGATGAGCAACTTGGAAGTGCCTTGACCAACACGGGCGTGGCTCCTTTTTATGGTAAGCTGCGACCTTCCGGCCGATTTGATTTGGATTCGGTAAATATTAAGATTTTTGCCGCAAAGAATGAAGAAGTTTCTATTGATTTCGCCGGCGCCGTGAGATTGAAAGACTGTCGGTTCGACTTGTTCGGAACCGATGCCCGATTAAATGCCTTGTTGAACGCCAAGGGGTTGTACAAAATCCCCGCGAAAGCGGGGACCGGCCCCTCCGCCGGAGGCGGGCAAGGCAGCGGCTTCTCCGCTGGGGCACTGAGCCTCAGCGCGGATGATCTGACGGTTAAGGGTAAGGCCATAACCAATCTGAACGCAGATATCAATTACGACCCCGACACCCAGAGCTGGCGGGCGGAGAATTTGCTTGCCGATTGCTACGGCGGGAAAGTGGTAGGTAAACTCGAAATCGGCGGTCAGCGGTCGGGGATCGGGGATCGAAAACTGAAGTATCTTCTGCAGGTGGGTTTCGACAAGGTTGACCTCAAGCAATTCTTTGCCAATGACCATACCAGTGGGACAATGGGTGGGGCACTGAGCGTTGTAGCAGAGGTTGGCGATGCGCCTTTGGCCGAGCAGGTTGGCCAATGCAGATTCATTATACGCGATATGGAGGTGGGTAAACTCTCGCCGCTGGCGAAACTGCTGTACGTATTGAAGCTGACAGAGCCGAAAGATTTTGCCTTCGAGCAGATGGTTGTTGATTCATATATCAAGGCCGATATGCTGCTTTTCGAGAAGTTGGATTTATCCGGCCAGGCGATAGCTTTTAGCGGCACCGGCCAGATGGACCTGGCCAGTGACAATGTGGATTTGGTTCTTACTGCCCGTGGCAAGCGGCTTGCTGCCGCCGAGCCTTCGCTTGTGCAGTCTCTGGCCGAGGGGCTTGGCCAGGCAGTAGTCCGGGTAGAGGTGACCGGCAATGTCCACGACCCCCAGGTGACGACCAGAACGTTGCCGGTCATCGAAGACTCGCTGAAAATTCTGGGTACAAAGCGAAAGTAGGTAAGTTCGTAGTTCACCGCCCGTAGTTCATCGATGAACCATGAACAATTAACAATGAACAATCAACTATGAACAGGCGGCGGTTTCTGCAAGTAAGCTCAAGCTCGGCGGCAGCAATGCTCGTCACTCGTGCCTCGTGGCTCGTCGCTCGTGCTGAAACTGAGCGGCCAAATATACTCTGGATTAGCTGTGAGGACACAAGTTGCGATTTGGGCTGCTACAGCGATAGTTACGCGGTGACGCCGAACCTTGACGCCCTCGCCGCACAGGGTGTGCGGTACACTAACGTATATACTAACGCAGGTGTCTGCGCACCATCCCGCTCCGGCGTCATCACCGGCATGTACCCAACAACCATCGGCACGCATCACATGCGCTGCCAGGGTGTGCCGCCCGCGGAAGTAAAGTGCTTCCCTGAGTACCTTAGAGCAGCGGGTTATTATTGCACCAATAACGTCAAAACCGATTACCAGTTCGACCCGCCTATTACCGCCTGGGACGAGTGCAGCAACAAAGCGCACTGGCGAGGCAGGGCCAAAGACCAGCCATTCTTTGCTGTTATCAACCTGACAGTATCGCACGAAAGTCAAAACTGGCCAAAGAAAGGGGAAAAGCTGGTGCACGACCCGGCCAAGCTCGCCCTGACCTTGCCGAATGGGGCGGTTGTGCCACCGTACTATCCGGATACCCCGGTTGTTCGCGAGAACCTGGCAAGGTACTACGACAACGTGACCAAAATGGATGGGCAGGCGGGGCAAATCCTCAAGCAGCTTGAAGAAGATGGCCTGGCTGAGGATACCATCGTCTGGTTTTGGGGCGACCATGGGCGGGGTCTGCCGCGGGCTAAGCGCTGGATTTACGACTCGGGCATCCGGGCGCCGCTGATTATTTGTGTGCCGGAGAAGTGGCGAAAATATGCCAGGCCCGGCGCTCTCGATGCCGTCGCGCCCGGCACGGTGAATGATGACCTAATCGCATTCATTGATTTTGCCCCAACTATGCTTTCACTGGCGGGCGTGGCGATTCCCAAACATCTCCAGGGCCAGGCCTTTTTGGGCAGCCAAAAAGCTAAGCCACGAGACTATATTTTTGCCGCCCGCGACCGTATGGATGAAGCATACGACATTATCCGGGCGGTGCGCGACAAGCGCTACAAATACATTCGCAACTATATGCCGCATCTTAGCCGCGCCCAGGACATCGAGTATATGAACCGTATGCCGATAATGCAGGAGATGCGCCGCCTCAACGCAAAGGGCAAATTGGCAGGTGCCCAGAAACAGTATTTTGAGCCGACCAAGCCCGTTGAGGAATTGTATGACACGCTGGCCGACCCGCACGAGGTAAATAATCTCGTGGATGATCCCAAATACAACGATGTGCTCCAGCGGCTGCGCAAGGTGCACGGCGAATGGATGAAGCAGACCCGCGACGTCGGGCTGATTCCTGAGCCGGAGTTTGACGAAATGAAACGGCCAGGCGGCAGGTGGCAGAAAACTTCTACGCCGAAGTTTGTAAATGCTTTCCGCCCGGGCGATAGGGGCACTTCGGTCGCCATAACATGTGCTACGAAAGGCGCATCTATCGCTTACCGAATAGGCGACCAGGGCAATTGGAAGCTGTACAGAAAACCCGTGCTGGTTCAAACCGGTCAGACATTATTTACCAGGGCCTGCCGCATCGGCTTCAAGGATAGTAACGAGGCTGCACTCAAACTGCTGCAAGGAAATGAACTTGAAAATGTCAAGGGTCAGAATGACTCGACCGACGAGATTCCGCACTGGACAGATACACTTTATAAGACTGATCTACTGGCGAGGCTGCGGCAAATCAAGGCGCTGGAGTTGGCCGGCGAAAAGGCGATACCTCAGTATCTATCCGCTCTGAAAGATGAATATGCGTCGGTCCGCTACTGGGCGGCGATCGGCTTGCACTACAACTGCAAAGATGGGCCGGATAGAAAGCAGGCAGAAGCTGCGCTACAAAAAATGCTCACGGACCCGGCTCCTGTTGTTCGTATCGCCGCCGGACATGCGCTTTGTGACTGGGGCCAAGAAGAAAAGGCACTGCCCGTCCTGGCGGATGCCCTGAGCTGCCAGACTGATAAGGCTCGCTTGCATGCGATGATTGCACTAAGAGAGATTGGCTAAAAGGCTCGGCCTGCCTTAGAGCAAATTAAGGCGCACGAAAAGGACGCCGATGAGTATGTGCAGCGAGTAACGCGCGCGGTGCTGAAGGGGCTCGGCCTATGAGAATGTCGAATATCCAACAAGGGATGTCGAATTTCAAACCTCGTCATTCAATATTCGATATTCCCTCCGGCTTTACGCTGATAGAACTTCTGGTGGTGATTGCCATCATTGCGATATTGATGGCGATCCTGGTACCGACCTTAAATAGAGCCAGAGAGCAAGGAAGGCGAGCTGCCTGCCTTAGCAACGTTGCACAGTTAGGGCTTGCCTGGGTTTTGTACGCCGACGAAAACGACAATAAGATCGTTAACGGCTGCACCGGCAAAGGGGGCGAAAATCCTATACCGAGCAACGAAGACGGCTGGGTGCACTGGGCAGGCTACACGGATACAACGCGCGAAGCAGACCAGATAAAAGCTGTCAAAGAGGGAGCACTATTCTCGTATGTTAGGAACGAAAAACTCTACAAGTGCCCCACCGGCCTGCGGGGCGAAATGCGCACTTATGCTATAGTTGATTCTATGAACGGCTGGCCAGGCGGGCCCAGAATCAAAAATAGAATGGATATTCACAGGCCCGCCGAGAGAGCTGTTTTTCTCGATGAAGGCTGGGTGACATTTGCCAGCTGGAGTGTCCCTTATGACAGGGAGGCCTGGTGGGGAAGCGCAGTAACGGTGGCGGGCATACTTGCGGCTGACAACCGCCATAAAGACCCGCCCCCGATCCGGCACGGCAACGGCACAAATTTTTCCTTCGCAGACGGGCACAGCGAATACTGGAAGTGGAAGAACCCGCGGACGATAAGCTATGGCAGGCTGGAAGTGGGGTCCACACCTGACCAGCCGGGCAATCCAGATTTGCACCGGGTGCAGAAGGCCGTGTGGGGTAAATTAGGTTACACACCAGGAAATTGAGAATTGTGAATTTAGAATTTGGAATTCTCAATTCTGACGGCGAGGGTGTAGATTTGCCTTTGGTCTTTGATGTATTTTCGTTCGTAATTAGTGCCGATCAGTTCGCCCTCTTTTGCCCCGGCAGCGGGGAGAAATTCGACCGCTTCAAGTCCTTCGCCTTGAGTTGCTATTAGCTGCTGTATCTGGGCAAAATAATCGCCATCATCGGTCGCAATTCTTAACTGGCCGGCGGGCTTGGTGCATCGCAGCAGTTGCTGGAGATTCACCTCGTTTAGAAAGCGCCTCTTATGGTGACGCCTTTTCGGCCAGGGGTCGGGGAAATAAATGTGAAAGCAGTCTACGGAGGCGTCCGGCACAAAATCAGCTAAGAAGGCGGCGGCATCGGTGCGGACTATCCGTACATTTGCCAGGCCCCATCGGCCAATCCGGTCTACGGCGTAGCGATAGAATTTATTTGCCCGTTCGACCCCTAGGAAATTGACGCCCGGCTGGGCCTTAGCCTGGCTCAGAAGAAAGGCAGCTTTGCCGCTGCCGATCTCGATATGCACAGGCCCTGCGCGTCCGAAAACCTGCGCAAAGTCAATCTTGCTCGCAAGATTTTCCAAGCATAGTGCAATCGAAGGATATTCTTTCAAAGCCCTTGCCATCGTTGTTAATTGTCAATTGTCAATTATCAATTGTCAATTTAATCCGCCTGACGTCTGGCGGATTAAAGTGCCGCCTGAGACTGTTCGATAAGAGGTGTTGAACCACCAGCCCCGACCTGGGCTGGAGCTCATTGTTCGTAGTTCGTGGTTCATAGACAAAGAACGATGAACTATGAACTCTGAGCCATACTCAGCGTATGGCTTTATAGGACGGAACCTAAGAGAGGCCAGAAAGGAACCCGGTAAAATGGTTCTGCACCTAGTTAAAAACCGGCGCAAAGCAGTCTTGGTCGATATTAATACACAGCGGGACTTTCTGCTGGCTGGCGGCAAAGCGTGTATAAGAAACCACAGGAGGGTGCTATCGCATATTCGCAGGGTGATGGCATGGGCCAGAATTAGGGGCATCCCGGTTGTTTCAACCTGCGAGGTTCATCCCAATAACAACAGTGAATCTCTGGTCGATTACTGCCTGGATGGAACAGACGGGCAAAAAAAGGTGCCGTACACCCTGCTGAGCAACAGGGTAAGTTTTCCTGCCGACGGCAACACCGATTTGCCGAGAGATATGCTGCGCCAGTATAGGCAGGTTATCCTTCATCAGCGCTGCGTTGATCCATTTGATGAGCCTCGGATCGATAGGCTGCTGAGTGACACGCGAGCCAGTGAGTTTGTTTTGATCGGTGCCAGCACCGAAGGCGCCATCAAGGCGGCCGCGTTAGGACTGCTACAGCGCAGCAAGAAAGTGACAGTAGTGGTTGACGCGGTGGGTTCGCACAATAACCGCGAGGCCAAGATGGCACTCCGTAAGATGCAGGCCAAAGGGGCGAGAGTGATCGATACAAAAACACTCGCCGGGACATCACATCTGCGTCTGGTCGGCGCCTGTGACTGCGAGAGCTGCCGGGGCCTGGCACGAAAAGCCCCCGTCGGTGCTCCGGAAAGAAATTAGTCACCGACTGTTCAATTCATATTGCATCATTTTTCACCGCCGTATACATTGAGTACAATTACAGGACGTGGTGTTTCTGTTGGTGTAAGTCCTCGTCGGCATAAATAACTAACCAGTGCAATGGCAAAGGAGTATTGAAGATGAAACACACAGGTACACAGGCACAAAACTCAAAACTCAAAACTGAAAGCGTAAAGCTAAGGAATTCAACAGTTTTTACTTTTGCGCTTTACGCTTTAAGTTTTTTGTGCCTCTGCTGCTTTGTGCCTCTGACACCGGCCCAAGCTCAAGACCTGGCACAGTTCGAAAAGCGAATGACGGTATTCACGCTGGATAACGGGCTGAAGTTCCTGGTCCTGGAACGGCATGAAGCGCCGGTCGTTTCGTTCCACACTTACGCCGATGTTGGTGCGGTGGATGAGGTCAAGGGAATCACGGGACTGGCACACCTCTTTGAGCACATGGCGTTCAAGGGCACAAAAACTCTCGGCACTAAAGACTATCAAGCCGAAGCCAGAGCCATGGCCAAGATGGATGAGCTGTTTGATGCTATTAAGGCCGAAAAGAGAAAAGGCGACAAGGCGGACCCTGAAAAGCTAAAAAAGCTCCAGGAGCAATTCGAGCAAGCCGGACAAGAGGCCCAAAAGTACATTGTTCACGACGAATATGAGGAGGCCCTGACGCGCGAGGGTGCGGCCGGGTTTAATGCCGGCACCAGCGAAGATGCGACTCAATACATTGTTAGTCTGCCGTCTAACAAAATAGAGCTTTGGATGACGCTGGAATCGGACCGCTTTGCTAATCCGGTGCTGCGGGAATTCTACAAGGAAAGAGACGTAGTGATGGAAGAAAGGCGCATGATGGAGAATTCGCCATACGGGCGTCTCGACGAAGAATTCCAGGCCATCGCGTATCTGGCGCATCCGTATGGTGAGCCGGTAATCGGGCACATGAGCGACGTGGCGACCCTTACTCGCCGCGAAGCGGAGGCTTTTTTCAGACGGTACTACGGCCCGAGCAATCTGACTATCGCGATAGTTGGCGATGTGAACCCGCAACAGATAAAGAAACTGGCGGAAAAATACTTCGCCCGGATTCCCAGCGGTCCGAAGCCCGAGCCGGTCGAGACGGAAGAGCCGCCGCAGCGTGGGCAGCGCCGCGTTATCGTAGAAGACCCCGCCCAGCCGCAGATTCGGATCGGCTATCATCAGCCGAACGTCAACCACCCCGACAGCGCCGTGTTCGAGGCCATCGCCGAGATCGTAGGCGTGGGGCGGACGTCCCGGCTGTATAAGAGTCTGGTGAAAGAAAAAAAGATTGCCGTCTCGGCTTCCGCCGGGCAGAGCTGGAGTAAATATCCGGGCCTATTTATGTTCTCGGCGGTTCCGGCCAAAGGCCGCACGAATCAGGAGTGCGAAGAGGCTATCTACGCGGAGATTGAAAAACTCAAGACCGAGCCGGTCGCGCCGGAAGAGCTACAAAAGGCAAAAAGACGCGCCCGCGCCGGTCTTATCCGGCAGTTGGACTCCAACGACGGTCTGGCGGCAGAGCTGACTTTCTACCAGGTCATCACCGGCGACTGGCGTAACCTGTTCAAGCAACTGGATAAGATCGAAAAGGTTACCGCTGACGACATCCAACGGGTCGCCAAGGAATATTTCATCAGCAAGAATCGCACAGTCGGTGTAATCGAGACAGTACAGGCGGAAAAGTAATCTCAGTAGGAGCGCTAAAATGAGGACTCATAGAGCGTCTGTAATAAGAGCCATTGTTTCCTTCGCTTTTGTATTCGGCTTTTTGGCGTCGAGCTGCTCGCAGAAGTATGCGGCGGATTACAAACAGTTAAAGTATCCCACACTGGGCAAGATCGAGATACCCCAGGTAAAGCGGGTGACTCTTGCCAACGGGATGCAAGTATTCCTGCTGGAGGACCATGAGCTGCCGCTTGTCAACTTGTCCGCCATGGTTCGGACCGGCTCGGTTTACGAGCCTGCCGACAAGATTGGACTGGCAGCCATCACGGGCACCGTGATGCGCACGGGCGGCACAACCAGTAAGACCGGCGACCAGATCGACGAGCAGTTGGAGCAAATTGCCGCCTCGGTAGAGACCGGCATCGGCCTTAATGTCGCAGGGGCATCTATGTCCGTCCTGAAAGAGGACATCGATACCGGGCTTTCAATTCTGGCCGACGTGCTGATGAACCCCGCCTTTCGTGAAGATAAAATTGAACTGGCTAAAATCACCCATCGCAGCCGTATCGCCCGGCGGAATGATTCTCCGTTTGGCATAGCTTTCCGGGAGTACACAAAGCTCATATACGGCCCTGAAAGCGTTTATGCCCGGCACACCGAGTACGCCACAATCGACAACATTACCCGCGACGACCTTGTTGCTTTCCATAAGAAGTTCTTCCATCCCAACAACACGACCCTTGCCGTCTGGGGCGATTTCGACACAGAGCAGATGATTAAGAAAATTGAAGAAGCGTTCAAAGCCTGGCAGAAAGCCGATTTCAAGGCAGACCCCGTGCCGCAAGTGCAGTATGAATTTCGGCCAACGGTCAACGTCATTCAGAAGCAGGACATCAACCAGAGCTGTATATGCCTGGGCCATATCGGCGGGATGATGAATGACCCTGATTATTTCTCGCTGTTGGTGATGAACGAGATTCTCGGCGGTAGCTTCACCAGCCGGTTATTCAAAAACGTGCGGTCTCGAATGGGACTGGCATACGCCGTATTCGGGGTCTATTCAGCCGACTACGATCATCCCGGCGTCTTTTATGTCGGCTGCCAGACCAAGTCCAAGTCTACCGCCCAGTCGATTCGCGCGATGAGCGAAGAAGTCAAAAAGATCACCGAGGCCGAGGTCACAGATGAGGAGCTGGCTTTAGCCAAAGAAGGCTATTTGAATTCGTTTGTGTTCAACTTCGACTCAAAGGCTGAGATTGTAAGACGCCTGATGATTTACCAGTATTTTGGCTATCCTGAAGATTTCCTGCAAAGGACCAAAGAGAACGTTGAGAAGGTGACCAAAGCCGATGTGCTGCGGGTTGCCCGCAAACATCTTCAGCCTGATAAGATGCAAATCTTAGCTGTCGGTCGGCCGCAGGATTTCGATGAGCCGCTGTCGGCGTTCGGCCAGGTGCGGGAAGTCGACATTACTATCCCGTCGCCGCAAAAATAAGGTGACGCCAATATGGGCAAAAAATCGCGAAGGCAATTCCTCTCGACCGCGCTCGAGACATGCCTCAAAACGGTCGGTCTTACGGCGGCTTCGGCAGGCGTGTCTTCTCTATTGCCGAGTTGTGCCGCCACGAACCCAACAGCAACAATGCCCAAAAAACGCCCAAACATTATCTTTATTCTGGCCGATGACTTGGGCTACGGCGACCTGGGCTGTTACGGGCAGAAAATCATTAGGACGCCGAACCTGGACCAAATGGCGGCAGAAGGGATGCGCTTCACCGATATGGCCGCCGGCAGCACCGTCTGTGCGCCGTCACGCTGCGCGCTTATGACCGGCCTGCACACAGGACACTGCTGGATTCGCGGCAATGCGCTACTGCCGCTGCGGGCGGAAGATATCACCGTCGCCGAGCTATTAAAAGAGGCTGGTTACACCACAGGCATCATCGGCAAATGGGGACTTGGTGAGGCCGGCAGCACCGGAATCCCGAATAAGCAGGGATTTGACTACTGGTTCGGATACCTCAACCAAAGGCACGCCCACAATTATTATCCTGAGTTTCTGTGGCGCAACGAAGAAAAGGTGCCGATCCAGGGCAATAAACTGCCTGCGTCCGAGCCGGGCGGCTGGGGGCGGTCAGCGGAAAGAGTTACCTACTCGCATGATTTATTCGCCCAAGAGGCTCTTTCCTTCGTGGAGCGAAACAGGGATGAGACTTTCTTTTTGTATCTTGCTTTCACCATTCCGCACGCCAATAACGAAGCCGGGCAAAATGGGATGGAAGTCCCCTCCCTTGAACCTTACGCCGATAAGGATTGGCCCGACCCGCAGAAAGGCCACGCGGCTATGATAACGCGGATGGACCGTGACATCGGCAGGCTATTTGCCAAGCTCAAGGAGCTTGGCCTTGACCAGAATACGTTAGTGATGTTTTCAAGTGACAACGGCCCACACAAAGAAGGCGGCGGCGATCCGACATTTTTCAGAAGCTCCGGCCCGCTGCGAGGTTATAAACGGGACCTTTACGAGGGCGGCATTCGTGCGCCGATGATTGCTCGCTGGCCAGGCAAAATAAGGTCGGGCTCAATCAGCAGCCATATTTGTGCCTTCTGGGATTTTCTGCCGACCTGTTGTGAGCTTGCCGGCGTAGAAACCCCAGAAGGTCTTGACGGAATCTCCATAGTCCCGACACTTCTTGGTCAGCCCGACAAGCAAAAAGAGCACGAATTTCTATACTGGGAATTTCACGAGCAAGGCAAAAAGCAGGCTGTACGTCTGGACGATTGGAAAGGTGTGCGGCTGAATGTGGCCAAAGACCCTGATGGCCCGATAGAACTTTACAATTTGAAAGACGACATCGGCGAGAAGAATGATGTTGCCGACCAGCATCCGGAGATTGTAGCAAAAATTGCAGAATATATGAGGCTCTCGCACGCACCCTCGGAGCATTGGCCGTTGTCCAAGTAGGTGGTACAGAGAAAGGCACAGAGGCACAAAGGCACAGAGGTTTTTAGACACTGATTAACACAGGATGGACACGGGTTTGGTTAGCCGCGAAAAGGCACAAAGGTAAACCCGCCAAATCCACTGAAGGCAGAATCTTTATCTCGAAAATGTGTCGCATCCCGCCGGTATACGAAAAATGCTTGCTACTGCTCCTGGAGACAATCGAACTGCGGATGTGGGTTTTGTTTGGTTTTGGCTTTCTGAGCCCGCCTGAAGGTTACATTTACGCCGGCAATATCGGGGTAATCTATCTTGTGCCCTGCAAGCAATTCCTCGATTGTAAGGATTTGCAATTTTTGATGAGTTCCCCAGTGTGATTTGTAAAAACCTGCGCTTGCAGATTCTCTCCGCATATCCCGCGTGGGTTTCTGCATACAAATAAGAACGCCTATTTGTGCCTCCTCTCGCTCCACAACTCCTCGCAGGTCGCGCACATCCTTAACAGATACTTTGCCGGACTTGACGGACAGGATAATCTGTTTTGTCCTGCCTTTTTTGGAGTCTGCCTCATCATGGAAGTAAAGTCGGCCATCGATGCCTTTGTCAGCGCCTTTCTTTTCCTCGATTGGCCTTGCACCGACCAGCCCAAGTGCCCACCACTGGAATTGGTAAGGGTCATTTTCCGCAAGAGCCATTGCATCGGGCAGAGAGACCGGCTCACCTATAACCTTATACTGGACCTGACTGCCGAACATATCGTGCAGACGGTGTTTCATTAACGCAACTGCAAGATGAGTAATATCAATTCCAATCCATCGGCGATTCAATCGCTGCGCAACTGCAATTGTTGTGCCGCATCCACAGAACGGGTCGAGAACCATATCGCCTTCATTACTGCTTGCTTGAATGATTCTCTCTAAAAGCGCTTCCGGCTTTTGCGTAGGGTAACCAAGGCGCTCGGCAGATGATGAAGAGATAATCGCAATATCATCCCAGAAGTCACTAATGGGTACTCCTTTGTTCTCATCAAGATAATACTTGAGTCTAGGGGTTCCCCCATGTTTTTTCGGCCAGATGACCTGGCCTTCCCTTTCGTATTTATCAAGATTATCAGGAATAGTAACCCAATGCATACCACCTTTCCCTTGCTTGTTTGGATCTATGCCACGCCAAACTTGGCCCGTTTTACCTTTCCTTTTTCCGCTTACTAGTAAAGGGACAGGCTGATAAAAACCTCGCCTGTCCTCATGCTTGTATAACTTTAAGGATCCCTCAGAAAGCTTTTTGTATTGGAGGCCGAACGGATAATCTCCCGTTTTTGAGTAAAAAAGAATAATATCGTGAGCCCGTTTGAATATCCTGCTAATGGATGATCTCGTCTGGCTTCTTTGCCACGATATTTCATTTCGAAAATTATAAGGACCGAAAACGGCATCCATAAGCATTTTTAGATAATGGCTGGCGGTTGGGTCGCAATGGAGGTAAATCGAGCCTGTTTGTTTGATGGCGCGCTGCAATTCCACCAGTCGCGGTGCCATCATTGAAAGATATGCCATCATATCATTTTCGCCGAGGAATGTGCGAAACGCCTGCATCACCTGCGAGACGCGAGTTGGGCCGGTTTCCACTATCTCCTGATATGCAGCGGCAGAGACCTTGTCCCAGTGCCAGGTATCTTCGAATGCCTTGATTTGAGCGGCGGCCTGACTGCCGTTGCGCTCGGCAAAGAGGATGTTATAATCCTGGTCGCTTTTGAAAGGCGGGTCAAGATATACAAGGTCAACCGTTTCGCCTTTGATATAGCGGCGGAGTATTTCCAAGTTATCGCCGTAATACAAAACGTTCTCTGCCACGGGTCTCTCCATCAAAAGCCTAAAAGATTATACAAACATTGTCCGGCAAAAAGCGGATTTTGTCAAAGAAATCACCACGAGAAAGTGGAGGTTGACAAAATTTGCAATGCGCAATATACTTTCAAACCCAAGATATTGAGTAATGTGTTCATAGTTCATAGGCCATCGATGAACTAAGAACAAAGAACAATGAACTAAATCCGCCCAACGTACGGCGGATAAAAGGAGACCTTAGAATGGCAGCAAAACAAGTGTACTTTTTCGGCTCTGGCCGAGCCGAAGGCAACGCAAAGATGAAGGAACTTCTGGGCGGTAAGGGTGCCAACCTGGCTGAAATGTCCAATCTTGGCATCCCCGTCCCTCCAGGCTTTACCATCACGACCGAGGTCTGTACATACTTTATGAAGACCGGCGGAAAGTATCCAAAAGGCCTTGCAAAGGATGTGCAGACCGCCGTCAAAAAGGTCGAGAAGATTATGGAGAGGCGCTTCGGCGACCCACAAGATCCTCTGCTTTTCTCTGTTCGCTCCGGCGCTCGGGCATCGATGCCCGGAATGATGGAGACCATCCTTAACATCGGGCTTAATAAGGCTACGATACGGGGCCTGATCGAGCGGACCGGCAACGAACGCTTCGTTTACGATGCCTACCGCCGGCTTATTATGATGTATAGCGATGTAGTTATGGAAAAAGCCGCAGGCATCGAGACCGAAGAGGGCATGGGCATTCGGCAACAGCTCGAACGCGAAATGCACAGAATGAAAGACGCTAAGGGCGTAAAGGATGATACGGAGCTGGAAGCCGACGACCTGAAGGAACTTGTCGGTATTTTCAAAAAGAGGATAAAACAGGTTCTTAAAAAAGACTTTCCAGACGACCCTTACGAGCAACTGTGGGGCGCTATCGCGGCGGTGTTCAAGTCCTGGAACGGTAAAAGGGCCATAGCATATCGCAGGATCGAAGGAATTCCCGACGAATGGGGCACGGCAGTGAACGTACAGGCGATGGTCTTCGGCAATATGGGCCAAAAAAGTGCCACAGGCGTAGCATTTACCCGTGACCCTGCTACCGGCGAAAATAAATTCTACGGCGAATTTCTGGTCGACGCTCAGGGAGAGGATGTCGTCGCGGGCATCCGGACGCCCCAGGCAATCAACGAGGTCTCCAAGTCGCAGGCATCCAAAGGACTTCCATCGTTGGAGAAACTGATGCCGGTGCTGTATAACCAGTTGGCTGAAATTCGCACGCGGCTCGACAAGCACTACCGTGACATGCAGGACATCGAGTTCACGATTCAGGACGGCAAATTGTTCATGCTCCAGACTCGCGTTGGCAAACGCAACGGAGCAGCAGCAGTCAGAATGGCTGTCGAGATGTGCGAGGAAGGTTTGATTTCGCAAAAAGAGGCAATCCTGCGGGTCAGGCCCGAACAACTCGATGAGCTTCTGCATCCGATGTTGGACCCCAAGTCTGAGAAGGCATCCAAGAAACTTGCCCAGGGACTGCCGGCAGGGCCGGGCGGCGCAATCGGCCAGGTCGTATTTACCGCTGATGACGCCGAGGCCTGGGCCAAACAGGGTAAAAAGGTAGTTCTTGTTCGCAACGAAACAAGCGCCGAAGACGTACACGGCATGAAGGCCGCTCAGGCGATTCTGACCGCTATGGGCGGCATGACAAGTCACGCGGCCCTTGTTGCCAGGGGCTGGGGCAAGTGCTGTATTGTAGGCTGCGGAGCCTTAAACATTAGCGTTTCGGCTAAGACTGTCTCCGTGAACGGCGTAAGCCTCCACGAGGGCGACTGGGTCTCTCTGAACGGCACCAAGGGGATAGTCTACCAGGACAAGGTCGGCCTGCTGCCTGCTGACCCTCAGAAGAACCTGTACTATAAGAAGCTGATGATGTGGGCCGACAAACTCCGCCGGCTGGGCGTGCGAACAAACGCGGATAATCCGCACGATGCCGAAATCGCCAGGAAATTCGGAGCTGAAGGCATCGGCCTTTGCAGAACTGAGCACATGTTCTTCGGCCCGGACCGCATCGCGGCGATGCGAGAGATGATCCTGGCAGACGATGAAGCCGGGCGAAAAAAAGCCTTGAAGAAATTGCTGCCGCTGCAGAGAAAAGATTTCATCGGCATCTTTAAGGTGATGGATGGTCTGCCCGTTACGATTCGGACGCTGGATCCTCCGCTGCATGAGTTCTTGCCCAACGAGCAGAAGCAGCAGGAGGAGATGGCCCAGCAGATGGGCGTCTCGGTAGAAGCGATTAAGGATAAAGTCAAGTCGCTGCACGAGGCCAATCCGATGTTGGGACACCGAGGATGTCGGCTCGGCGTTACGTATCCTGAGATTACGGCCATGCAAGTGCAAGCGATCATAGAGGCGGCTTGCCAGGTGGCCAAAAAAGGCGTCAAGGTCCATCCGGAAATCATGATTCCGCTGGTGGGGACCAAGGCAGAATTGGAAGACCAGAAAAAAGTGGCGGTCGAGACCGCTGAGAAGGTCATGCAGAAAGCCGGCGTTCGCGTAAAGTATATGGTTGGGACAATGATAGAAATCCCAAGAGCGGCGCTTATGGCCGACCAGATAGCTGAGGTCGCACAATTCTTCTCGTTTGGGACAAATGATTTGACGCAGATGACCTTCGGATTCAGCCGGGACGACGCCGGCAAGTTTTTGCCCTATTATTTGTCTAAGAAGATACTTCCAGCGGAGCCGTTCCAGACGCTCGATCAGGAGGGCGTTGGGCAACTGGTCGATATGGGAATCCGCCGGGGAAGGGCAACGAGGCCGGACCTAAAGGTCGGGATTTGCGGCGAGCACGGCGGCGACCCCAAGTCCGTCGAGTTCTGCCATAAGGTGGGAATGAACTACGTGAGCTGCTCGCCGTATCGCGTGCCAATCGCGCGTCTTGCAGCGGCTCAGGCTGCGGTAAGATGACAAGCGAGAGTGCAGGAGGCTCTTTGTAATATGGAGGAGCAAATAATAACAATATCTGGCCCCCCGGTTTACGGGGGGCTTTCATTTTAAGGTGGCGAATAATCTTATAGGAACAGTGTGGTAGCGTGGCTGCCGTCCACCGAACAGCATTACCCGCATCATCTCTGCAATTCACCCCTCAACTGATCTACCTATTCCTAATCCGTGTCTGTGGGAAGTTCAGTGCTGCAAATTTTCCATGATATTTTCGAGCCGCTCGATCGTAGGCACGGGCGGCATCGATTTCGTTATCGAAGTAGCCGAGGTTGTAGGTTCTGTTATTGCAGCACGGCAACGCAGGCATCTTTTCGTGCCAATGCAAGATTCTGTTTGACACACTATATGTTGGCCTTAGAATATCCAAAAGGGGCGAGATGTGGTATGGAATTGACGGGCGGCAAAAATAGGCGCACCGCAACGGCAAATACTAAAAGGCAAAGGAGGTAGAGCTGGCTTGTGAGATGTCCCTTTTGCAAAGAAGACAGGGATAAGGTCATTGATTCAAGGTCCAGCGATTCCGGCAGAGTCATTAGACGCCGGCGTCAGTGTCTGGCGTGCAAAAGACGCTTCACCACCTATGAAAAGGCCGGCGAAGGCTTCAAGCTTCACGTGGTAAAAAAAGACAAATCCCGTGTTCCTTACGAGCGGGAGAAAATCGTCAGCGGTTTGCAGAAGGCCTGCTACAAGAGGCCGGTCTCGGCTGAACAGATTCAGCAGATCGCCGACAGGGTCGAGGAGGACATCCTGCGAAACTCCGAGAAGGAGGTTACGTCGGCGTTTATCGGCCAAAGCGTGATGAAACACCTGCGAGCGGTTGACAAGGTCGCCTACATTCGCTTTGCCAGCGTCTGCCGTGATTTCAAAGACGCAAATGAGCTGATTGACGAAGTCAGCAGAGTTATTCAGCATGCCGAGCCTGTCGAACAACTTAAGCTTTTTGACGAATGAGGAGAAAAAACCTTTGACTTAGGGGCCAAGACCTGTTCAAATTGTGTCGTACGGTTTTATGCTTTGCTTTCAGCGTTTGGTTGCTAAGCTGTGCACGGAGGCAAGGGTAAGCACATGAAAACGCAGCTCGAAGTTACAAAGGCGGATGGAGCCGTCGAGGAGTACTCACACACCAAAGTCATAGGCACAATCAGTAACGCCCTAGTCGCGGTGGGTCAGCCGGATATACGCATCGCGGAGGAACTCGCAGATGTCGTGACATATTATTTATACCGCAGGGACGATCCGCACAGTGTGACCAGCAGCGAAATCTTTTCTATCATCAAGGCGGTTCTGTCCGCGACCGGATACGAAGAAGCTGCTGTCGCGCTAACCGAGCATCACTTCGAGCGTAAGCTTAGGCGCAGCCGAATCGAGGTTGTAGCGGTCGATATGCAGGAGCTGGCGGATGCTAAGCTGCTGTGCGAGCCTGAGCAGAATTGTGACCGGTCTCGCTGGGATAAGGGCAGAATAGTCCAGGACCTTGTCAGCAGGCACGGCGTTTCTCGGCAGACCGCGCGGACGGTAGCATCAATGGTGGAGGAGAAAATCCTCAATATGGGCCTTACGGTGGTTCCAGCCAGTTTGATAAAGCAACTGGTTCTAAGTGATACGGCTGCCGTGCTGCGGGCCCAATGCCAACTGCAAACGGTCTGAAAGTATTCGGTTAACGTGGCGGTTACTCCTTCGCCTTGTGTTCTGAGCATTTTTCTGTGCCGCCTGCACCACCCGATTCGCCGAAGCGTTGGTGTGCTCTTATCGGCCGGTCCTATAAAAAGCTAAAGTTTTCCCTATCTGTTTGTCGAATTAATTAACTGAGTCTGATATAGATTGTTGCATTGAGGGGCTGCTTGGGGGGCCAATAGATTTCCCAGTTTCACTTCTGGTCGGGCGTGGACAAACTCACAGTGGCGGCCCGCAAATTGTACAAGTCTGAATCGGCGGAAATTCCGATCGAGCCTTCTGGTGTTGGTCGCAAGGGCCCCGCCGTGAAGCACGGTGTCGTCGACTTGTAGCGTCCATGCCGACCTCCCAATATGTTGTTGGTTACCCGGCTTTCATATCGGGTTGTCGGCTTATTTTTTATCACTTTAGCCCTGCGAGTCCCTGCTAAAGTTCACAATTTCCATAGTCCGCCGACAAAGTTCACGCCCGTAGTCCGTCCAAATTCCTTCACCCCAGTAACGAAAGCAGCTCGTCTGGGTCATCAGCAGGTGATAAAGAGCGTTGCGATACCGTGGGTCCGCGCTCGAAATCCCTCCCTCCAACACTTTTTCAGCGAACAAAACACTCGCAGACTCCATAGGCCCGAGCAGGTGCTCATAACCCCGCACCCACGAGATGTTATTGGTCCAGCTACCACCTTCCATGTGGAACCTTGAGTCTTCCTTTCTCAACTGCTCAATTACCTTTGCAAGGGCCTCGGCTCCACTGGCATCTTTCAATCGGTCCCATATCCGTTTCTGCATAGTTGGCTGGATTTGCGGGAAGTCCTTTTCTTTTACGCCCAGGTTTTCAAGGTACTCAAGATACTCTGTAATGTTCACGGCGGGCGTCTGGCTGCCTGAGGCTTCGGCGGAGACCATCAGGTACTTGGGCGGAAACTCATTCATCATAACCCCTCCATTTTCCCCATCAGCGATTTGGGTCACTACTGGAGGAATGACCTTGCCATCAATCTTCGTACGGCAAAGTTCCTTGGCCTCGTAGTAGGGCTGCATTTGACCAACCAACTTCGTGTCGCTGCCCTGAGTTTTAATAATAGCGGTAATAGTAAGCACTTGGCCTTGCGAATTTCTCGCCACCAGCCGATGAGGCACGTGGGATTGAGTTATTGGGCCGTCATCTTTGACGGTCTCGACCGTGTGCTCCTGTACCAGGACCCAGCGATAGCCGCACTCCTTGAGGGTCTTTACGAACTCATAGCACACATCAGGATGGTTGGGCAGGGCCAGTTCGCTCGGAGAGAAACCCCGGACGCGGCTAAGTGCCTCGAAACCAAAAATCGCCGCGAAAAAGTGCTGCCACGCCCGCACATGCAGCCGGTAATCCTGCACCGGTGTCGAGGGCGCTACCGGATGGCCCCAGGCCGACCCCAGCCACTCAACGCACCGGCGATATTCCGGCTCACACGTGATTGTCCGTAGGCTGGTTATCACGTCATCCAGTCCCATTTGGTGCAGGCCGTGAAGCAGACAACCCGAGTAATCGAGCATCACTCGTGGCTGATAACCCGCCTGGACTAATCTTGGGACGAACTCGCCCATTCGCTTATAACACCAACGAAAGACCGTGGCATTGTGGTTGTCCCCAGTTTCAGGGTGATCCATCATGTACTTGAGGTTGCTGATGATACTGGCGGTCTGTAGAGTGTCGCCGCCGGCCGGAATCAGAGGTTGATGCATATGCAGGGCTATGGCAAAACACGAGCCGATACCGGCAAAGTCAATGCCGCTCTGGGGCAAATAAATTGGCCCGCTGCCTGCACGAGCTTCAGTTACAATATCTTCCGAACCACAGATATTTGGAAGACCATCGATATATTGCGGAATTGTCGACAACGCCATACGAGACTTTAGAATCCTTCAATGCTGAGAGGCCCCTCTTTCCTGCAACACGTCTTTTGCCAGCCCCAGTAAAAGTTCCCAGCCGAATCTTCCAGTGGTGCGGTTATCGTAGTTGCATCTATAGGTGCGACCCTCATAACCTAACCGAGTATTTCTCGGTAAACGTTCTCGGTGCGCCCAGCAATTGTGTCCCAGCTAAAACTGTAAGCAGCTTTTACCCTGCCGTTCTGGCCCATCCAACGGGCATGATCGAAGTTGCCAAAAATCTCTTTGATGCCCCAACTGATTGACTGTGGACTATCATAGATAAGGTAGCCATCCTGCCCGTGGGATATCAGCTCTCGCGGACCACCATTGTGCGTGGCTACAACCGGCTTTCCGGCTGCCCACCCCTCCAGCACCGCGATTCCGAAAGGCTCGTTTCGACTTGGCACACAGACGACATCGGTACTTTTGAATAGATTGACGAGGTCCCCATTCGGACCCATTGTACCCAGGAACCGAACCGCGTGAGCGACCCTTAACTCGTGGGCCCGCCCCTGCAGACGAGGCTTGAGGTATCCATCACCTATAAATACGACTTTCGCATCACCACGATGGTTCAAGACAGATGGGACGGCTTCGAGGAGCAGATCAGGGCCCTTTTGTGTCGTTATTCTTCCTACGAACAGCACCATTGGGTCCAGCGGTCCGATTCCGTACGTTCGGCGACATATCCCCGGATCAATATAGCCGTCAAAGCGGTGGCAGTTTATCCCGTTGTGTACGGCGCGCAACTTCCAATCAGGTATATTGTATTGCCGCTTGATTTCTTCAGCCAAAGCTCCTGAGACTGCAATAACGCGATCGGCGCAGTAGGCGCCTTCAGATTCAACGGCGCGGACACGCTCCGCTTGCCCACCATAGTGATTGTTCCCATTTCGCCCGTATTCAGAGGAATGAAAAGTCATTACGACTCGACTGCCCCGGTCATTTTTAGCCTGAACGATTCCTTTGGCGCAGAGCCAGTCGTGCCCATGCACTATATCGAAGCGTGCGTTCTGATAGGCTTCGGTCTGGCCCATAAAATAAACAAAACTGTTGCACATATTGCTCATCTCTGTGACAAAATCAGGATGCAAGTCAATGGGACAGCGATGATAATGGACGCCGTCAATCACTGCGTAAGTTGTCTGTCCCTGACCGAGGCGCGCAAAAACGTGCACTTCGTGACCGCGGCGCTGCAGGGCCGCGGCCAGTTCTGTTACATGGACCGCTACGCCACCGACAGCGACCGAATACAGACTCTCCCATGTCAACATTGCGATTTTCATTGTCAGCTTCTTTCACCGCCGAGACCGCAGAGCTCGCGGAGGCAGTGTACTTTATTCTCTGACTCTTGGCGGTCTCAGCGTTCTCCGCGGTTAAAATTCGGTTTTACATTTTCAGTTTTCACATATTCCACCAATTTAAGTCGACTTGAGCGAAAATGACATCATGCACTTCAGCATCCAGCACATCGAATATTTGCGCCTTGTTGAGGTTGTCCAGGTACTTCGAATCGCTAGCCGCGTTCTCTGCAATATCAGTAAGGCATTCGAATCGTGCGACATGCCCCATAAACCTCTTGACGCCATAATCATCCGCCTGATCACGTGTGATTACGAACGGCCAGTCGCTGGCTTGCAGCAGCAGTAGCTCCCGGCCAGCTTTTTCCAGGATTTGGCGAAGTGCGCGATGTTTCCGCCACGGCAGATGATAAGTCAGCTTGCCAAAAAGAGTCTCACAGCGATACTCTATGGGCCACATCCAGTCAACCTTCTGATTAGTCCAGACCCTGTGGTCACCACCCTCGCCCCAAGAGCCCTCCGATAGTGACGCATGCTTCTGGGGCGGATTCTTTTCCAGATATGCCTCTGGCGTGGACAGCTCTACTTCCGGGTCGGCATTGAGGGTGAGCAGCACGTCGCGCAAAAAGCGGGGTCCCTCGAACCACCAATGGCCAAAAAGTTCCGCATCGAAGCAGGCCACAACGACTCCATGTCGGCCCGTCCGATGATAATAGTCGCTCAGCCGCCTTTTGACTTCGTAGCAGAAATGCCTGGCATGCTCATATATCTTTCCGGTGACATCGTTGGGATAGTACAACTGCTTGTCGTCAAGTCCCAGGCGCCGGTCTGTAACCTTCCAATAACGCAATCCTCGCCGCTTGGCGTGCCTCTTATGGAACTCCAAGTACACGCCGTCGGCGGGGTAGCCGACAAATCCACACCAAACCTGCCTGCAGATTTCCGGGTCACGGGCGAAGGCAACGGGTTTCACGCCGCCGTTTCCGTTAGTGTTGACCAAAACCGGCTCCAGCCCGACTCCGGCGGGAATCTCGAATCTCGAATTTCGAATCTCGAATTTTCCGAGCAAGTGGCTCTCCACAAAGAAGTGTGAAAGCTTCTCGTCCGAGATAATCTGCTCAATTCCAATGCGACCGTTCTTGGAGCCCCACGGGACCGGTGCGTTCCATGAACCGCCGGGTCGGTACGCGCCTTCGGGCAGCCATATCCCTCTGGGCCGCAATCCGAGGATGCGTTCTGAGCTGCTGACGCCCGCGCGGACCTGCGCCCGCACGCAGGAGTCCTCAAGCAGCAGCGGCAAATATGCGTGTGTCGCGCTGGACGTGAGGATCTGGATAAGACCGCGCTCCATTTGCTCTGCAAATGCCTTGGGGATATCACGACCGATTCGGTCGAATTGTTCGCTCAGATTACTGAAGAACAGTTTCCACTGGTCAGCGAGGTAGGCCATGTGTGCCTGGCCTTGCCGTTTGAAATCGGCCTTATCTGCTCGCGCTTGTTTGACCCGCTCCGCAAGGTATTCTTCAAATCCAGACCTGAAATCTTCGTGGGCGAGCTGTTCGAGCAGCACAGGCGTCAGGCTGATCGCAAGCTGCGGATTGCAGTCAAGATGCTCGCATTCGTCGATCAGGGCAAGCAGCGGCAGATAACACTCAGCCGCCGCTTCATATAACCAGTCCTCTCCGTGCGGCCAGACTCCATGATGCAGCACGTAAGGCATGTGGCCATGCAAGACAAGACAAAAACTGCCAACAGCCTTATCCTTCTCATTATTTGGCCTTTTAGGGGTTTGCATCCTTGCAGTGAGTCTCCTTATGGCGGGCGTCCGCGAAGCGGTAAGCCTAAATCAGGGTCAGGATTTTTGTTGGTTTTCCACACTGCTGCATGCCTCGCCAGCGCCGTTACTGACACTAACAGGAACGGATGTTTCCAGATTCAGTGAACATGCAACGTGGGTCAGTCCCGTTTGATGTATCTGCTGATGGCACCGTTCGATCGCAGCTAACAAGGTTGCGAACTTGCCTTTCAGGATTATACTGCCGTTCTCCTGTTCAGGATGAAGCCCTATTTGAGCGAGCCGCTCTTTGTATGAGGCTAGTGTCTGGCCGGCACCATCTCCATCCTGGTTGACCCCTAATCTCAGCTTTGCAAGCAGGTCAAGTGGTTGGGCCTGATTCGTGACCCCACTGCACGGAAGGTCTCTGGAGGCGGCTTCAGCAGGCACGCCCAGCTCCGATTCGCTGCTGGGGCAGACATCACGGTAGACGGCAAGCGTCTGCTCCACGATCAGGTCCCAGGTGAATCGATCTTCCACAGCTTTTCTACCATTGCGGCCCATCCAGCGGGATCGCTCGAAATCAGAAAAGACTGTACCCAAAGCCCCGGCTATACAACTGGGGTTCGGTTCTGTTTTTAGGCCGTTCACTTCGTGCCAGACATACTCGCTCGGGCCGCCCACCTGAGTGACAACCACAGGTTTGTAAGCACTCCAGGCCTCCAGTACCACAATCCCAAACGGCTCGTTCCGGCTCGGCACGCAGACAACGTCTGCCAATTTGAATAAACGGATGATCTCGTGGCCATCACGGCGACCCAAAAATCGCGCGGCATGGGTCACTCCAAGCTGTCGTACACGTGCCTCCAGTCCGCTCCGCATCTCTCCCTCACCGGCAAAGATAAATTTCGTGTTGCCATGAAGCTTGAGAATCGAAGGAATAGCTTCCACCAGAAGATCGGGGCCTTTTTGCCACGCCAGCCGGCCACAGAACAGGACCGTCGGATCTAACGGGGCAATGTCATAGAGATTCTTGTCCACTCCTGGGTCGGTAGCCAGCTCGAAGCGAGAGGGATTTACTCCGTTGTAGACCACCGATATCTTCCAGTCCGGCACCTCGTACATCCACATTAGTTCGCTCTTGGTTGTGTGTGAGACCGCGATGACCCGGTCAGCCCAGTAAGTTCCCGCCCGCTCCTGATGCCTGATGCGGGCCGATCGGCCCAGCGGAAAAGCATTGCCGCACCGAGCAAACTCGGTTGCATGGATAGTCAAAACGCAATTGTGTCCACGGCCCTGCTTGATCCAGATCATGGCGTTGGCCAAAAGCCAGTCGTGGGCGTGGACCAGGTCGAAACGGCCGACAAAATCTTCAACTTCAAAAACGCGGTCTACGAAGCTTCGACACATGTTATTGACGTCGTCAACGAAGTCATTGTTGGGCAGGTACGTGCAGCGATGATAGTGGACGCCGCCTATGTAATCGTGACCTCGCTGTCCAGGCGCCCGCCGGGTGAAAATGTGTACCTGGTGGCCTTTCCTTGCCAAGGCCGCTGCCAATTCGGTTACATGGACTGCGACCCCTCCAACGGCGACCGAATGCAGTGACTCCCACGATAGTATTGCGATTCGCATAGCTCGTCCTTATTTGTTCGTTTCTCATCCCAAAAGCGAAATATACTTTAGAATATAACACCACCCACGTTCCTATGACAGCCCCTGATTCATTATTTCCTCGGACAATTTATCGGCAGAGCTGCGGAAGAGAACAACAGTTCCGCCATAGGTGGACTGGGCGGGCATTTGAGAGGTTAGATGCGGCGGCGAGTACGGGCCAAACAACCACAACGGTACTGCCCTAAAGCTGTTGCCTGTGCTGCGTCGTTCTCGTTGTGACGGTTCAACCCGCGCTGAGCGCACAGTCGCCCACAGCACATGGCCAACTCCTTCGCCGTGCCCCATCGCTGTGGGGAGCAAGAACAAAAGCTCCGCGTTCAAGTGAGTCACCGCTCGGCTTAGCCTGTAAAAGGCTCTACCTAACTCCCGACTGACATGAGCGGCAGACTCCCATCCTAACTCGACTACTTTCATCAATGCAGCCTGCCTTACCTCCCTGTAAGGAACAGGGACCTACTTGGCGGTAATTTGAACCCTTTCGCCGAAAGTGTCAAGCAAATTTTAGAGAATTCCTGCGATAAGAATTGCTGTCACGAGGAGAAATTGCTTGATTTGTGCGAGCAAGGGTGGTATAATGTTGGCCGCAAAGTTTCCGTCCAACATACCAAGAGATGGTCTGTTTGTCCCGAATAATCCGGTCTGCGGGAAAACCGCCGGACCGGCTGGGGGACTGCTCTATTTCTTTCACAACTTACCGCGATGAATCCGTAAGTATGCCAGAGCAGCGATGTTATGAGAGGTGGCTTCTGCCACGAAGATGAAATCTGTGGGTCGATATTGTGCTAAGCTGGAGTCCTGATCTTGTGGTATGACCCAGTTACGCAAAGGATGTCAAGTTAATTGAAATTTGAGGTGGTAAAGGAGGACAATTATGACCAGGGGGATTTTTTGCAAAGTACTGCTTGTAGTTGCAGCAGTTTTCGGGCTGTTGGTCTTTTCGGGCGTTTTGTTCGCTCAGGGCCACAGCGAAGATGCCTTTGGGCGGGCCAAAGAGGTCCATGAGAAACACTCCGACCGGCTTATGGCCAAAGAGGGCGTGGTGGGTATTGCTGTCGGGCACGATGATAGCGGCCGGCCGGCGGTTAAGGTCTTCACCGAGCGCCCGGGGATAGGTGGGATTCCTAAAGAGTTGGACGGCGTCCCAGTTGATGTGGAAGTAACCGGACCAATCTATGCTCTGACGCCGCCCCAGGGCAAGGGCAAAGCCGGCGGCGGTCCCAAGATTGATCCGACGTCGTGGTTTCCTCGACCAGTTCCGATCGGCGTCTCGACCGGCCATCCGGATATTACCGCCGGAACAATCGGCTGCAGGGTGAAAGGCTTTGCAGGAAGGGTCTACGCCCTCAGCAACAACCATGTTTACGCCAACGAGAATGATGCGACTATGAGGGACCCCATTCTCCAGCCAGGACCTTACGATGGCGGCGGGACAGTCGCGGGCAGAGACGATGTTATCGGCACGCTGTTTATTTTCGAGCGGATTCGCTTTGGAATGCCTGAGTTCAACTGGTGGCCGACGAATCGGATCGATGCAGCCATAGCTTTTAGTTCCACCGATAATCTTGGCAACGCCACGCCATCGGATGGCTATGGGATGCCGGAATCGACTACCGCAGAAGCCTACGTCGGCCAGATGGTGCAGAAGTATGGGCGTACGACCGGCCTGACCAGGGGCTTTGTTTATGCCGTCGATGCGACGGTCAACGTCGGCTATACTTCAGGCGTTGCCCGCTTTGTGAATCAGATCATCATTATGCCCGGTAATTTCAGTGCCGGCGGCGACTCCGGATCGCTGATCGTGACGCAAATGGGCAAAAATCCCGTTGGGCTGCTCTTTGCCGGCACCCCAACGATTACGGTCGCTAATCCGATTGACCCGGTGCTTGCCCGCTTCGGAGTTACCATTGACGGGCAGTAGCAACGCCCGAGAAGCTGATTCTCTCAAGACTTAATGGAATAGCCAACTGCGAATGGCCAGCCGGCTTCCGGCCGGCGTGGTGGGCATCGTTGTCGTCAGCGCAGCGGGGATTCTATGCGGCTGTCATCACGGCAGTACGACCGAATCCCCCAAAGGGATACCCTATGCCTGCAAAGACCCTTGAGCGAACGGGTGTCTTTTATGTGCTGGACGAGCGGAAAATATCGGCACATTTTCCTTGCTTTCCGTAGCTTAATCAAGTAGACTTATTATACAGAGATTCGCACGCCAGGACGGAATCGCTATGTTTTTTGGGAGTGAGGGGCAGCAACAACGACAAAGTAGTCCCAGAAATCATTATGCCTAATGATAACAAGAGCAGATATTCGAATGTATTGGAGGAGCAGTATTATGAATAGATGCCTATTTTCTAAAGTCTTGTTAATAGTGGTGGCCATTTTTGGGCTGTTGGTTCTTGCCGGCATTCTGTCTGCCCAGGGCCGCAGTGAAAACGCTTTTGAGCGGGTAAAAGAAGTCCAGGAAAGACACACCGACCGGCTGATGGCAATTGAGGGCGTCGAGGGCACAGCCGTCGGAGTGGACGACATGGACCAGCCGGCAGTCAAAGTCTTTCTGGAGAATCCCGGCGTTCGCGGTATTCCCAGAGATATCGACGGCGTCCCTATCCATCCGGTAGTCACGGGCAAGTTCTACGCCCTGCCAAAACCTGAAGGCAAACCTGGCGGCGGGACCAAGATCAACCCTACCGGTTGGTTCCCCAGGCCAGTGCCAATCGGTGTCTCTACTGGCCACCCTGCTATCACAGCAGGAACAATCGGCTGTAGGGTCACGGATGGCACTAATGTCTATGCCCTCAGTAACAACCACGTGTATGCGAATTCAAATAATGCAAAAATAGGCGATCCTGTCTTGCAGCCAGGCCCATACGACGGCGGCGGGAAAGTTGTGGGTAGAGACGATGTGATTGGTGAGCTGGCCGAGTTCGAGCTGATTAAGTTTGATGGGTCGGCCAACTACATCGATGCAGCCATCGCTGGCACTACAACTAGCCTCCTCGGCAAAGGCACACCATCCAACGGGTACGGGACACCTAAATCAGGAACTGTAGCCGCTAAATTTCGGCAAGCGGTCCAGAAATATGGCCGGACGACCGGGCTTACCAAAGGAAGCGTGTACGCTGTTAACGCCACTGTCAATGTTAATTACGGTGACGTTAGTGGCGATGGCAAGGACGACGTGGCCCGTTTTGTCAATCAGATTATAATCACACCAGGCAGCTTTAGCGCGGGCGGTGACTCCGGCTCATTGATCGTGACGCAAACGGGCAAAAATCCGGTCGGATTGCTGTTTGCTGGCAGCTCAACCTTCACGGTCGCGAATCCAATTGGTGCGGTCCTTGATGCTTTTGGTGTTACCATTGACGGTGAACAGTAACGCCTGAGAAACTGATCTTCTCAAGGCTTGATGGAATAACGAACTGCAAATGACCAGGCAGATTGCAGTTGTCGTGCTGAGCGCTGCTGTCATCAGCGCAGCGGTGATTTTATGCGGCTGTCGTCACGCCAGTACGACCGAAACCGAAAAAGGATATTCTATGCCTGCAAAGAGCATTGAGCAGGTTCTGAAAGAGAATACCGACGCATGGATGGCTATCGACGGGGTTGAAGGCATGGCAATCGGCTTGTACAAAGGAAAACCCTGTATAAAAATCTTCACATCCGTCAAGGCGCAAGAACTGCGAGGCAAGATTCCGCCAGCCGTTGAGGGCTATCCGGTAATCATTGAACAAACGGGCGTCTTTCGCGCGCTGGACGAGCAGTAACCCGAACTAAAAAGCGTGTCTCCAATTATGATCACCAAATCCCTCGACGTCGAGGGATTTTGTTTTGTGCGAAGTGGGACTCTCCAGACCGAGGTTCACACCCTGTGTTGAAGATTTTTCTCGTTGAAAAAGACCGAGATGTTGCTTCGGCGAGAGAGCTTTTTACCGAATACGCTGACTCTCTGGATTTTGATCTTGATTTTCAGGGCTTCGATGAGGAATTCGCGAATCTTCTCGGCGAATATGCGCCGCCCAAGGGTTGCCTATTGCTCGCCGAGTATAAAGGGCAGCCGGCTGGATGTGTTGCAGTGCGAGGGCTGAGCGAAGATATATGTGAGATGAAAAGGCTGTACGTTAGGCCGGAGTTTCGAGGCTTAGGAATCGGCAGAGCCCTTGCTGAAGCAGTTATTGCACAAGGGCGAAATATCGGTTACACTCGCATCCGCCTGGATACAGCTCCTTCAATGCAAGCAGCGCGGACATTGTACCGCTCTTTAGGTTTCAGGCAGATGAGCCCGTACAGGTACAATCCGATAGAAGGCGCAATATTCATGGAGCTGGAGCTGGGATAAACCCATCGGAGCAGAAATCATGGAGCTGCACTTTACAAAATATCACGGCCTGGGAAACGATTATCTGGTTATCGACCCCAATACCCAAGACGTTGATTTAACGCCCGATTCAATTCGCCTTATTTGTCACAGGAATTACGGCGTTGGCTCGGACGGAATACTCTACGGGCCTTTGAAAGCCGGCAATCATTACAAGGTGAGGATTTTTAATCCCGACGGCAGCGAAGCCGAAAAGAGCGGAAACGGATTAAGAATATTCGCAAAGTATCTCTTCGAGAATAAATATGTCACCGGCAAGAACTTCAATATCGAAACGCTTGGCGGAACTGTAAAAGTCCAAATAATGGATGAATCGGCAAGCCTGATAAAAATCCAGATGGGAAAAGTCAGCTTCTTGAGCCGTGACATCCCAGTCAAAGGCCCCGAGAGAGAAGTTGTTGCTGAGGACCTCGAAATCAACAAGGTAAAATACAGAGTCACTTGCCTGTCGATCGGCAATCCGCACTGCGTGATCCCGGTGGAAGAGCTAAGTGAGCAGAAGGCACGAGAATTGGGACCTTATGTCGAAAATCACCCGATGTTTCCAAATCGCATCAACATGCAGCTTCTAAAGCCGATAGACAGGAACAACATCGAGATAAGGATTTGGGAGAGAGGCGCCGGATATACGCTGGCGTCCGGCAGCAGCTCCTGCGCAGCGGCAGCGGCAGCGCACAGGCTGGGACTCGTGGATAAGACCGTAAATGTGAAGATGCCCGGCGGAAGTCTGCTTATAGAAATCGGCAGAAACGAGCAGATATACATGACAGGCCCGGTTGAGGGAGTCTTCGAGGGACATTTGCACCCGGACCTGCTCGAAAAGGTCTAGGATTGACGAATTCCGATTGCCGATTTCAAATCGAAGATCGAAAATCCAAAATCGAAAATTGAGCGGGTGCCAGAACGGATGAAAGAAAACCGGTGGCCGAAACTGAGGCAGGCAACCAATAACGATTCCGAGAAAGTAACCAGCTTGGTTTACGGCGTTTTAGCCGAATACAACTTGAAGCCTGATCCGCAGGTGACCGACATCGACCTCAGTGACATTGAGCATTTCTATTTCCATCGCGGCGGCGTATTCTACGTGCTCCAAGAAAAAGACGGCTCAATAGTTGGCGCCTACGGGCTTTACCCGATTGACCAAGAGACTTGCGAACTTCGCAAAATGTATTTGCACCGCTCGTACCGGGGCAAGGGCTGGGGCAAATTCCTGCTGGAACACGCCCTTTCACAGGCGAGAAAGTTGCACTTCAAAAGAATAACTCTCGAGACAGCATCGGTTTTGAAAGAGGCAATCAATTTGTATAAAAGCTACGGCTTCGTTGAGTATCAGCCGCCGCATCTTTCGTGCCGCTGCGACCAGGCTTATGTGCTCGAACTAAAATAAATCATGTGCAATTCTGTGTTCAAGCTGTGTGCTGCTGGGGTCAGGTGGTTTCATTCCGGCGAACTGAATCAGGATAAGATGAATTCGCGATTGAGCTCTAAAACTGGAATTCGTCCTTGAAAACAGTCTTGAAATCGTAGACATCGTTGAAATCGTCGATTGAATCGGTCGGCTGAGCACTCATCCATTTGTGCTTTATCATCAAAAAGACAATCTCGCCGAAGTCGCGTGTTGTTTTGACGCTCCAGGTATTCAGCACTAACATCGCCAGGCGTCCCCATTTTTCGACAGCTAACTTTTGCAGGCCTTTGCAGAGTGTTTGGCCGCTGACGTGCCGAGGTTCTTGGGCGACGCTTTTTGCGGTATAGCCGAGCCCTTCGTAGACGAACTTGATGGCAGCGGAACTATATCGGCCATCTTCTTTTGCGATTTGTTCTGGATTCTTTTTCATCGTCAAAGGACTTTTTGTCCGGGTTTTGCGCCGGGGTCTGCCGTGAGAATATGGACGTCTTTTCCGCCGGCCCCCACCGCCAGAATCATGCCTTCCGATAGCCCAAACTTCATCTGCCGGGGTTTCAGATTGGCAAAGTAAACTACCGTCCTATTGGTCAGCTCTTCCGGACTATACGCCTGGGCCATCGCGGCCAAGCACGTTTTTCGTGGGCCTCCCACATCTAGTTCAAGACGCAGCAATTTGTCGGCGCCTTCGACCTTTTCTGCCTTTAGCACTTTTGCAATTCTCAGGTCGATCTTTCCAAAATCTTCTATCGAGCATTCAGATTTGAACGGTTCACTAGACGGTGCTTGAACGGGCGCCGGCCTGGCGCTCTGGGCTTGCTTACTTTCTTCCATCATTGCATCTACCTGCTTCCCATCGATCCTTTCGAACAATCGTTCAAAGACGTTTATCTTGTGATTTTCCAGGCGCGTTTCGACATCTGCGAACTTAAGTTTGCCGACGTTCAGGAATTTTTCCACCTTCTCGGCAAATTTGGGAAGAATCGGCTTTAGATAGATTGTCAGGATGCGCACCGCGTTTATTACGGCTGTCAGTGTAGTCCGCGTTTTCTCCGGATCGGTTTTTATGGTCACCCACGGCTGATTCTGCTCGACGTAACGGTTTGCCTCGTCGGCAAGGGCTGCAATCGTTCGCACGACCGCGGCAAATTTAAGACTCTCGTAGTTGTCAATAATATTTTGCCTTTCGGCGGTGAGCTTTTTGATAAGCTCGGCGCCTTGATTATCCAGTCGGCCAAGTCGGGCATCCAATTTTTCTACCAGCATCGGTCCGGAGCGAGAGGCTAAGTTGGCGAATTTGCCTACCAGGTCGGCATTGGTTTTGTTGATGAAATCTTCCGTGCTCAGGTCTATATCGTCGATGCTGTCGGTGAGCTTGCTGGCGTAGTAGTAGCGCAGGAACTCCGGGTCCAGGTGCTTCAAGTAGGTCTTGGCATTGATAAACGTGCCGCGCGATTTACTCATTTTTTCGCCGTTCACGGTCAAGAACCCGTGCACGAAAAGCTTGTTGGCGGTTTTGAACCCGGCGCCCATCAGCATCGCCGGCCAAAAGAGTGCGTGAAAGTACATTATGTCTTTGCCGATGAAGTGGTATAGCTCGTACTGGCTGCCGTTCCAGAGCTGCTCGAAGTCGAGGCTGTTCTTATCACAGTAATTTTTGGCTGAGGCGATGTATCCGATGGGAGCAGTCAGCCAGACATAGAAATACTTATCTTCTTCGCCTGGTATTTTGAAGCCGAAATACGGCCCATCGCGGGATATGTCCCAGTCTTTCAGACCCGCCTTGAACCATTCGTCCAGCTTGTTGGCCACCGATTTTTGGGTATGGCCGCCGGTGATAAGCTCTCTTAGCTTTTGTTCGTAGTCGGCCAGTTTGAAAAAGTAGTGCTGCGAAGTTTTCAGAACCGGCGGCGTTCCACAAGTCGCGCAATGTGGATTTATCAGCTCCCGCGGCTCATAAGTGGCGCTGCATACTTCGCAGGAGTCGCCGTATTGATCCTCCGCCTTGCAGCGAGGACACGTGCCGCGAACAAATCTGTCCGGCAGAGACATCTTACAGTTTTCGCAATAGGTCTGTTCAACGTCCCGTTTGGTAATTGAGCCGGCCTCATTCAGACGACTGAAGATCATTTCGCTAAGATACTTATTCTCCGGCGAATGCGTGGTGTAGTAATTATCGAATTCGATGTAAAAGCGGTCGAAATCCGCCACGTGCTCTTTGTGCATCTGCTCGATGAGCTTTTCAGGGTTTATACCGGCTGCGCGGGCGCTAATCATAATCGGAGTGCCGTGGGTGTCATCGGCGCAAAAGTACAGGCACTGATTGCCGCACATCTTCTGAAAGCGCACCCAGATGTCGGTTTGCAGATACTCGACCAGATGCCCTATATGTATCGGGCCGTTCGCGTAAGGCAAAGCTGATGTTACGATGATTTTGCGGGCCATTCTTCCCCTCAGTGGCTATTGCTCGTTGTCTTGCTCATTATCCTTTGCGGTGTCGTCTTGTATGTCCTGTGCGGTTTCGGTCGCAGGAATTATCTCGATCTCATCGACTGGCATAGCGGCTTTTTCGCCGTCATCGTATTCGACCACAACCAGTTGAGTCAGTATCTGGGTGTCGACAACTTTGCCCTGCCCGTCTTTTGTCTTGACCCTGGTATTTTTCCTGGGCAGATGTCTTTTAAGCTCGGTGTAGGTTTCATCTTCGTATCGCAGGCAGCATTTCAGTCTTCCGCAGTAGCCGGATATTTTTGAAGGGTCGAGGGTCGCCTTCTGCATCTTAGCCATCCGCATATTGACCGGCTTTAGCATTTTGAGAAATCTTATGCAGCAGCATTCCTGTCCGCAGCTTTCAACGTCTCCAAGCAGCTTGGCTTCGTCTCGCGAGCCGATTTGGCGCATTTCGATTCTGGTCTGATATTCGTGGGCAAGGTTTTTTACCAGGTCGCGGAAATCCACGCGGCCGTCGGCCATGAAGTAGAAGACGATGCGTTCGCCGCCAAAGATATGCTCTGCGTCAACTATCTTCATGGGCAGGTTCATTTCTTTTATGAAGCGCTTGCAGCAGGCGATCTCTTCTTTAGTGATTTTCTGAAGGTGCTGCTCTTCGTTTATATCCGCAGCCGTTGCGTAACGGACGAATTTGCCGCCCTGGGCGTAGGCAAAATCAATGCCGCTATCTTCGAAGTACTTCTTTATTCGCTCGTCACTGAACTTGAATCGTCCCTCTTTGTAGCAGGTGAGCTGGCCTACGAGGTAGCCTAATTCGAGGCCTTTCTCGGTTTTCACCACTACGCGGGTGATGGTCCTGGGTATCCTGGTTTCGTTGTGCTCGAACAAGCCCAGGTTGTTCATCCGCCCGTAGCGGATCAGCATATATTTGCTGCTTCTTGTCTGCTTGGGCTTTGTTGCTGTTGGCTCTGTCATCCGAACTACCTACTACTCCGTCTGAACTAAAATGGCCGACGTTGTTCTTACCCTTACCTCGCTCGCCTGACATTCACTCGTCGCCGTGGCGGCGACGGCTAAACGAGCGCTAATGGTCGACCTGGATTATATCAGCGCCGGCCAGGTTCAGCAATAGCTGCTCGAAAACAAGCTTTTCGTTGACGGCAGACTCGATCCAGCGCAGGCTCGTGTAACAGTCGGCAATCTTCTCGCTGGCTTGTTCCGGCCCGAAGCGACCGGCAAGTTGATTTATCTCGCCTTGTTGGTCAAAGTTGAAAGCCGGTGCCGCCGGCGTGACATTGACCTTCATAGCATCGTGCAGCGCGGATATGATTATCTGAACGAGCGTTTTTTGAGCTCTTCGGTTGATATCACTCTTGCTGGTAGCCGGCTCAACTTCGCTCCAGACGGCAGCGATTTTCTTACTGTCGTCCAAAAACCGCTCGGCCAGCTCCAGCGCATCGGCAAGTGAGAGCCTGGCTAAACCTCGCAGCACTTCAGTTTTGATCCGGTACAGATTTGCACCGGCTAGCTCAAGCTGCGCCCACCGGCAGGCTGTGCCTAAACTACCCTGCGAAAGGCGGGCAAAATATTGGGCCTGTTTTTGCTCCAGGTGCATTTCTTTTAGCTTTTCGATTATCCTATCTTCCTCGATAGGGCCGAAGCGCACGGTCTGGCACCTTGATTTGGTCGTGGGCAAAAGTTTCTCCATCCGTGTGCACAGAAGGATAATACAGCAGTATTGGGGCGGCTCTTCCAGCACCTTCAAAAGCGCATTCTGCGAGCTCGCGTTGAGCTTTTCCGCCTCGCCGACGACGAACACCTTCCTTTGCGAAAGCGTTGGCTTGGTGAACACTTTTTCAATTAGAAACTCTCGAATGACATCTATAGGCAGATCGACCGGCGTTTTTCTGCCCTTAGGCTCTCTGGTGAATTCTACTAATTCCTTGTAGACGTGGTAAAAGTCCGGATGTGAGCCGGCTTCGAATAGTCGGCAGGATTGGCACGCCCCGCAGCTATCGGCAAAGTCATTTTCGGTGCCAGGGTTCTTACAAAGCAGCAGCTTTGCCCACTCGCGGGCGGTCTTAAATTTGCCGACGCCTTCCATGCCGGCAAAAATATAGGCGTGCGGCATCTTGCCGGCTGAAAAAGCCCTTTGCAATGTAGCGATTGCCTTATCTTGACAGAAAACTTGTCTCAGTGACATCTATCCGAAGCTTGCCTGTGAAACTATCTGCAATACTTTTTTGTGGACCGTTTCAATTTCGCCGGTCGCGTCAATCACCGCAAAGTTCTCGCGTTCTTTTGCCAGCAGCAAAAATCCCTGACGGACCTTTTCGTGATAACTGTCGCCCTTCTGCTCCATTCTGTCAAACTGCCTGTGGAGTCTGCCCAAGCCGGTTTTCGCGTTAACGTCGAGCACAATAGTAAGGTCAGGCCAAACCCTTTCCAGGCAATCGCCAGCGATTTTTATTACCTTATCTACTCCGAAGCCGCCGGCGCAACCTTGATACGCGCAGGTGCTTGAAAGCCATCTGTCGAGGACCACACATTTGTTTGCCGCCAGAGCAGGGGCGATTTTTTCTATCCAGAGTTGTGCTCTTGCAGCCATATAGAGCAGGACTTCTGCCGGCGTGCTCATCGCGCTGTGCTCAGGACTCAGCAGAATTTGTCTTATTTTCTCGCCGATGGCAGTATCGCCGGGATCACGGAAACTAACAGTCGGCACTTTTTGCTTTTGCAGCCATTCGGCTAAAAGCTTTGTCTGCGTAGTTTTTCCGCAGCCATCCGGCCCATCAAGAACAATGAATTTGCCTGAGAGTTTATGTTTGAGGTTTTCGCTATTCAAGTTTCACATCCTATTTTGATTCTAATAATTTTTTAGCTTGTTCCAACATCTGCTCAAGAGAGCTTTCTACCTGTAACTGCTTGGCCCACTTATGCAGGTAATCCATATCGAGACGGTCCCACTGAACGACCGCTACGCCGAGGGCATCGCGAAATTGCTGTTCTGAGTGACTATCCTTAGCCCATTCGAGTTTGCTTAATATCGTGTCTTCGGGCGAGGTTGCCCAGACATCTATCCCTTTTATTTTAACAGTGCACCTTCGCCTGAACTCCTGATGGCTGAAAGGCCTGTCTTTACGAATGATAAAATCAACTTTCGAGCTGGACTGATTGTCAATTACGTTGAATGTTGATTTATGAGCGAGTGCTTGTCGAACAGCCTCAAGGCTAACATAGCAGTCCTCTCTGAGAGAGTTGACAAAATCCAAGAGCTGTTTTTCTGTCGGAGCAATCACAATATCAACGTCTCGCGTTGCTCTGGGCTGACCGTGAAAGCTGCTTGAGACCGACCCCGAAATCATATAAGCGATTTTTTGCTCGTTTAATTTTTCAATCAAATTCTCTAAGAAGTCTTCCTGGCTTTTCATATTTGCCCTTCGCCATGAGGATGGACCTGTTTGAATAGGATTTCTCCGATCATTAGGCGTAGAACTTCTTTTTGTATTTTTTGTTCACTGTAATCTGGGTGGCGACACCTTACGCCTGATTCGACGATGCTGCGAAGGTTATCGCTCATCTCGAACGCCATTTTTGCCCGGGCTTCAGGCCCTAATCTTCGCAAGATTTCAAACTGCTTTCGCGCAGCCTCAATAGTCGTATCTGCCGGTATCCAATTCAAAGTAATCACCGCAACATGCACTGCCCTAAGCTATTTTTCCGACCGGCTCAATTGATGGACTTCCATTCTGGGGGCAGTTGTCACCCCGAGCGGAGTCGAGGGGTCTACTAAAGCAGATTCCTCGACTCGCCTTCGGCTCGCTCGGAATGACCATCTACCACATTTTCTGCAAAGCAATTTCGGGCCATAATCTTTTCGGCAGCCGCCGGGCCTATCAAGGAGCATCGAGCATCGAGTATCCAGCAATCATCTTGCCAGTTGGAAGTTTTCATCGCCAACGAGCTGCTTCATCTTCCGGCAGAAATCTGGACTCGGGTTGACGGAAAGCTCTTTGTCGGCGGCGGCGTAAACCCTGCCCTTATCGGTTCTTACCGCAACGTAAACGGGGCTTTTGCCCCTGTGGGTCTGGCAAATGCTCTTTATCATAGCGACCTTTTCTTTGGTAACGTCTTTGGCATCCAGACGAATCTTGACTTTGGCGGCCAATTTCTCTCTAACCTCGTCCATCGCTATCAATTCAGCCGCAATGATATTAGGTTTTTCCCTTCGTAGGTCGAGTTTCCCTTTGACAAAAACAACCGCGTCCTGTGTAAGTGCACCGGCGTATTTATTCAGCGCATCTGGAAACATCACTACTTCGACCTGTCCCTGAAGGTCCTCCAGGACAAAGACTGCCATTTTTGCCCCGGCATTTCGCCCGCTCTTTGTCAGGTTGTATCTGATTTTGGCGATCATTCCGCCGATCACGACCTGGTGGCCTTCGCCGGCATCGGCTAACTGCAAACTATTGTGCGTCGAATAAAGGCTTATCGTTTCCGCGTGATGGCTGAGCGGGTTGCTGGTGACATAGAAGCCGAGCACCTGCTTTTCGTATGCAAGCATTTGTGGCTCGGGCCAGGGCGGTACGTCCGGCAGCCGTTTGTGGTCCTGCGAGTAGTCGGCACCACCGGTCACTTGCCCGAAGAAACTCATCTGACCATTTTGTTTATCCGTCTGAAGGTCGGCGCCGATTTCCATTGCTTTTTCCAGCCCTACTGTCATCTGGGCACGGTTTCCGCCGAGTCGGTCGAACGCCCCTGCCTTTATCAGCGATTCGAGGGTTTGTTTGTTGGCGGCTCTTAAATCGACATTTTCGCAGAAATGAAACAGGCTCTCGAATCGGCCGATCTTTTCTCGCACCTTTATAATGTGCTCGACCGCCTTTTCACTGGCGCCTTTTACCGCCGCCAGGCCGAAACGTATTAGGCCTTTCTTCTGGCCGTCATCCTGTTTATAGACCGGCGTAAAATATACGCCGCTTTCGTTGATATCCGGCGCGGTCACCTCGATGCCCATTTCGCCACATTCATTGATGTACTCCACAACCTTGTCGATGTTGTCGATTTCGAAGGTAAGCAGCGCCGCCATAAATTCCATCGGCCAGTGGGCCTTCATATAGGCGGTCTGAAAGGCGATAAAGGCGTAGCGGGTCGAGTGACTTTTGTTGAAGCCGTAGCCGGCGAAGCGTTCGATAAGCTCGAAAATCTGCCCAGACTCTTCGGCTTTTAGACCCTTCTCGACACACCCGGCAATAAATCGCTCTCTTTCCTTGGCGATAACCTTGGCCTTCTTTTTGCTTATCGCCTTTATCAGGGCGTATGCTTCCCGCAGCGGTATGTCACCGAGCCGATTACAGATCTGCATTACCTGTTCCTGGTAGACCATTATGCCATAAGTTTCGTCCAGGATTTCGTGCATAATCGGGTGCGGCAGGCGCCATTTTGTGCCGTGTTTGCGGTCGATGTAGTCGGGGATTAGTATCATCGGGCCGGGCCGATACAGTGCATTGGCGGCTATCAGGTCCTCGATCCTGTCCGGCTTCATCTGAATCAGCATGTTCTGCATCCCTGCGGATTCAAACTGAAAGACGCCCTTAGTTCTGCCCGCTGAAAACAGCTCAAAGACCTTCGCGTCGGCCAAGTCGAGTTTCTCCAGGTCGGTTTCCACGCCGTGAGTCTCTTTGACCAGTTGGCGGGCACGCTCCAAAACACTGAGAGTTTTAAGGCCCAGAAAGTCCATTTTCAAAAGCCCCACCTTTTCGACCATAGGGCCTTCGTACTGAGTTATGACGTCCTCGGAGCCGGATGCCTTATAAAGCGGCACAAAATTGGTCAGCGGCTCATCGGCGATAACGACTCCGGCGGCGTGAACCGATGCGTGTCGGGCAAGACCTTCGAGCTTTTTGCAGATGTCGATTACTTTTCTGGTCTGCTCGCTTTGTTCGTAGGCCTGTTTCAACTGCGGCTCGCTGTTAAGGGCTTTATCCAGCGTCATATCCAGCGAGAAAGGCACCAGTTTTGCTAATCTGTCGGCCTCAACCAGCGGGACGCCCAGAACCCTGCAGATGTCACGGATTACCGCGCGGGCCTTCATTGTCCCGAAGGTTATGATCTGGGCGACGTGCCCATATTTCTGCCGGACGTAGTCGATGATTTGACCCCGGTGAGTCTGGCAAATATCAATGTCAATGTCAGGCATCTCGTTACGCTCGGGATCCATAAACCGCTCGAACAAGAGGTCGTATCGAATCGGATCGACATCGCACAATCCCAGGCAGTATCCTACAATTGTGCCTACGCCGCTGCCTCTTGCGCCGATCGGGATATTATTCTCGTGGGCGTATTTGCAGAAGTCCCAGACAATCAGAAAATAGCTGGCAAATCCCTTTGATTCGATTACCTCCAGCTCCCTGTCGAGCCGGCTTTTCACCTTTTCGCTAATTTGGCCGTAGCGATGCTTTGCCCCTTCGCAGCACAATTTGGTGAGGAACTCTTCGGCGGTGCTGCCGTCGGGGGGCGTGAAGCGCGGTGCATGGCGTTTTTTTAGGTCAAGCTCGATGTTACAGCGTTCTGCAATCGTCAACGTGTTATCGCAAGCCTCGGCGTTCTGGGGAAAAAGTTGGCGCATTTGCTCTGGGCTTTTTAAGAAAACATCCGGCGGATAAATCATTCTATCGGGGGCGTCAGCCCTTTTGCCGGTGCTTATGGCGCAGAGGCAATTGTGTGCTTCGTGGTCTTCTTCCCGCAGAAAGTGCACGTCATTTGTTGCCACCAGACCCAGGCCCATTTTCTGGGCAAGGTCGATTAACGCCTGGCAGATATTTGGGTCCTCGCCTTGGTGATGCTGAATCTCGATGAAGAATCTATCGGAGCCGAAAATCTTTAGATAACTCTCGGCGGCTGTTCTTGCTGTCTTCTCGTCGCCGTTGGAAAGAGCCATCGCGATCTCGCCTTTCAGACACCCTGATGCGGCAAGCAATCCTTCGTTTAACTGGGCGAGGATTTCTCTGTCTATCCGTGGGCGATAGTAGAATCCTTCGGTGTAACCGATACTTGCAAGTTTCAAGAGGTTCTGATAGCCGACGTTGTTCTCCGCCAGGAGGATCAAGTGATGGGCGGCGTCGGCGATGGAGGTCTTTGTCCTGTCGAATCGGCTGCGGGGCGCAACATAAGCTTCGATGCCGATTATTGGCTTGATGTGTGCGGCGATGGCTTTTGTGTAAAACTCGATCACGCCGAACAGGTTGCCGTGGTCAGTGACGGCCACCGAGTCCATGCCGAGTTTCTTGCATTGTTTGAGCAATTCGTCAAAGACTATCGCACCATCGAGCAGTGAATACTGGCTGTGCAAATGAAGATGCGTAAATCCTTTATTTGCCATAAGTTGTGATGTCCTTTGCAACGAGCTCTACAATCGTGTGGCGAACTCTTGGAGGATGTTGGCAATCATAACCAGGGTCTCCTTGGGCGGCAAAGGAATTTTCAGTTGGGGCCGCCCATCGGCCTTATCCTTCTCAATCTTAATACCGGCAAAGGTTTCAGCGATACGTCCGGTGTCGGCCTGCCGAGTTCCAGCGGTCTGCGCGAGGTTGCCCAGAAGTGATAGTCCTGCCGACAACAATTGCTCCCATCCCGACGGAGCTGCTGTCGGGGCTTGTTCGGCGGTCCTGCCTTCTGCAGCTTCTTTGCGCTGCAGTTCGGCTTGCTCAGCCTCTGTTTCTGTAGCAGGCATGGACTGAGGGATGCTGCCGGTTGTTTTCTCTACCGACTCCATAAACCGTTTCAGGCGTGTGCCGCCGAGGAACACTTCATCCTGACCTTGCTCTAATACCCCAGCGAACAGTGCCTTTTTGAATGACAACAATGACAAGATGCCGTGCTCGATTGTGCCCTGCGCGATGAAGTTGACAACTCGGACGGGTCGATGTTGTCCCAGGCGGTGCACTCTGCCGATCCGCTGTTCGAGGACCGCCGGATTCCACGGCAAATCTACGTTGACGACCACGGATGCGTTCTGCAGATTGAGCCCCAAACCGCCGGCATCGGTCGAGAGAAAGACGCGGCATTGCGGGTCTTCCTTGAACCGTCTAACGAGGTCCTTGCGTTTTGGGCTCGGCACGGCGCCGTGGAAGAACGTATATCCATACCGATGTGATTCAAGCCGCTGCGATATCAACTCGTGCATACGCAGCCATTGACTGAAGACGACCGCCTTAGTCTGGGGCTGCTCGAACATCTCACCGAGCACCACGATCAATTCATCCGCCTTGACCCCGTGGTCGGTTTCCTTATCAAGAAGGTATGTGCTGTCACAGCTCATCCGCATATTCTGCAAGGCGCTCCTGAGTATCCTCTGGTCGGTGTCCGAGAGAAAGCCCCAGCGACGCCACTTGGCAACGATCCGTGCCACGATCTCGCGGTTTTCTTCGTGGAGCTTGCGCTGCGGGTCGGTCATCGGCAGAAAGTAGTTCTTGTCCAATCGCTCAGGCAGCTCTTTAAGAACCTCCTGCCTGGTCCGCCGAATGAGGATGGGTTCCAGCGTCCGCCCGATTCCCGCCAGGTTTCGGTATCCGATCACCCGGCCGTTCTCCTCGACGTGCTGGTGCTCGGCCAGAAAGCGAAATCGCGGCCCTAAGTGATGCCGGTCAACAAATTCGACTATCGAGTGCAGCTCCTCCAGGCGGTTCTCCAAAGGCGTCCCTGTCAATACCATCGCGTATTTGGATTCGAGCTTTTTGACGGTCTGGGCAGTTCGCGTCTGCCAGTTCTTGATGCGTTGTGCTTCGTCCAGAATGATTAGGTCCGGCGACCAGCTTTGAATGGCTTGCATGTCGCGATGGATCACGTCGTAATTTGTGATCTTGTAGAATGATTTGTCCGCTGAATAAAGGAACAGCCGGCGGGCCGATCCGCCTTCCACAACCGTGGCATTGCGGGTGCTGAATCTGGCGATCTCTTGCTTCCACTGGTGCTTCAGTGAAGTCGGAGAGACAATCAGGACTCGCTCCACGCCCACGGCTTTAGCCAGAATCTCCACGGCGGCAATAGCCTCAATCGTTTTGCCAAGGCCCATATCGTCAGCGATTAGGCACCTGCCGGCCTGCGCGGCAAACAACGCCCCTTTTGTCTGATAAGGGTAGAGAGGTACTTGCAAGAGTTTGGCCAAGGCCGCATTGTGAATTCCTTGAGGAAAGGCCCTGCTGACTACTCGCGGCAGGTTGTCTTTATCACGCTTGTGGGCAATGAACTCCAGGGCATCGTCGTAGCAGCGCAGGTCATGCGAGAACCCACCGGCCAATCTGATAAATGTGGGGAATCGGGCATACCCGTCTTCTGGGAGCATCCCACGGCTGTCGAAGTACTGTCTGGCCAGGTCCTTCAGCGCCTGTGGACATTCGGACCCTGCCTTGAACATCACCTCGCGTTTGACGCCGTAGCAAAGGAAGACCTCGCTGTACGGCTGATTGAATCCTGCCGCCAGGGCCTTCTCGCCTTTTGGTGTTCTTCTGAGCCTCAACAAGGTGTACTCGATATGTTTGCAGACCCCCAGAGTATTGACGGCAAAATCAGGGCAGGAGCAGTAGTTTTCGCCCGGCTGGCTTCCCCGGATGGCGACACGGTATTGCGTGCCGATCTTCGGATTGCTGACCAGGAACTCTGAAAAGATCGGCTGGCCGCCAATGTTCTGAAGTTCGAAATCCTGTGCATTGCCGAATTGCTTACGCAACGCAATCTGCCACTGCTCCAGGCTCATACCGTCAGGCTTACGCAGCCGGGAGATTTTCTTTTGTTTCACCATTGTTTTGCCTCCGTGCAGAGCCTATATTTACGCTTGTCACCAGTCGCGTTTGTTTTCATCGTTGGCATATAGTAATGCATATCTGCGTTACAGGCCAGTGCCATCCCCGGCGCTGCGCAAGCCGGCATCGGATGTTTAGCCCTGCCAGGCGTCCTGTTCCGGCTCGGGCCTTGGACGAGGCAAGTCCGGTCTGGTTGACGACGTCCGCATCCATTCGGCTGCGCTCAGGACAGGTTCTACGACCGAGCAGTGAAGCCTTGAGGCTTGCTGGAGCGTTAATCAAATAGTGCCTCCACAAACTTTTCCGGGTCGAACTCTGCGATGTCTTGCGGTTTTTCGCCCAGGCCGACAAACTTTACCGGGATATTGAGCTGGTCTTTAATAGCGAGCACGATGCCGCCGCGGGCGGTGCCAGTATAATATGTCCCTGGGTCATTCTGTCAATTAGGATGGCCGTATTTCTCTGGCAATTGGCTAAGGGTGTACCAATTTTTGTCTAACTGTGACGGCTGGCTAAAATTGTTCGTACATCCAAACGCAGAAAAGTCCCATAATTTTCTTGACATCTTTGGCTTGCCTATGTAGCCTGTTAGTCACGTGAGGAGCAGGCTGTCCATCAGTTTTGCAGATGCTACCTATTACGCTGCCTACATTTGGAAGGTGGCGTTTTGCGCACTCTATTCTTGTACCGTAAAGGCAGAAAGGAGGTGTGAAATGAAATCCTTCGCTTGTCATCTCGAGCCCGTTCGACTTCGCTCAGGGTGAACTGCGCCGAGACATCTGGCCACGGACTGCGCTTGCTCTATATTGCAGGCAGATTCCTCCACGCAGCCTGCTCTGAGCGTAGCCGAATGGGTCCCGATTTGTGTCGGGACTTCGCTCGGAATGACTTGTGTACGTGTATTTAACGTTATCTTGCCCCCATTTCTGTCTTCGACAGAAGACACGGGGGGCAGAAAGGAAGGCGTCAAATGAAATGGTTTAATGATTCGAAAATTACGTTACTGTTGTTGCCGTTCGTCGCGCTCATGGTCACCGCTCCAAGTGCGTACGCCGATTTCACCTTCGGCGAGCCGGTGAACATCCAATCTGATTTCCCGTTCCTCGACACCGCGACCGAAGGGATCCACTGTTTCTCCGCGGATGGGCTGGAAGTGTACGGCGTTTCATTTGGCTTGGGGGATCTCTGGGTATGCAAACGGGCCTCGGTCGAGGACGAGTGGGGGGCCCCGGAGAATCTCGGGGCGACTATCAACAGTGCAAGCCAGGATGGTAGCCCCTTTCTTACCGCCGACGGTCTTGAGCTCTATTTCTGGTCCGCCCGCGGCGGAGGGTACGGCGCCCAGGATCTCTATGTGACCCGGCGTGCGACCCGAACTAGCCCTTGGGGGGTGCCAACCAATCTGGGCCAGCCGGTCAACACTTCGCAGCAGGAGAGTGCCCCTGTGGTGTCGCCGGATGGCTTGGAGCTCTACTTCAGTTCGACCCGTCCGGGCGGATACGGCGGTTGGGATATGTACGTCAGCACGCGTGCGACCCCGGACGATCCCTGGGGTGACCCGGTCAACCTCGGTCCGGGGGTGAATAGTCCCGGCAATGACGGCGCCAGCTCGCTCTCACCCGATGGGCTGTTGATGTTCTTCAACAGCGACCGCCCGGGGGGGTTCGGCCCATGGGGGGACGGCTACGTGACGAGACGGGCCAGCCGCTCTGCTCCCTGGCAGCCGGCGGTAAATCTGGGACCCGTTGTCAACGCAACAGTCTATAATTGGCCCATCGTGACTGCCGATGGCTCCGCCCTGTACATCCTCTGCGACCCCAACGACGATATGACTAATTGGACTTACAAAGCGCCGATCCTCCCCATCGTGGACTTCACCGGCGACGGCAAGGTTGACCTTCGGGATGTGGGTTTACTACTGATGATAGGCTGGGGCACTGACAACTCGCGCTATGACATCGGGCCCATGCCCTGGGGCGACGGCATCGTAGACTCTAAGAAAGTGTATGAAAAGTAACCTTTTGTCCGATAACTGATATATGGACAGAAGGAGTTATCCAAGCGATCTGACAGATGAACAGTGGAACTTGATCGAGCCTTTCCTGCCAGCGGCCAAGCCTGGCG
>Ga0315279_10000202_pt1 | contig 128008 bp, 106 predicted proteins | sample YL17G06_20_MG_FD_203694 | JGI IMG/M metagenome (GOLD analysis project Ga0315279, IMG submission 203694) | Sediment microbial communities from Yellowstone Lake, YNP, Wyoming, USA - YL17G06_20 | ecosystem: Environmental > Aquatic > Freshwater > Lake > Sediment | place: USA: Wyoming | collected... | reverse complement strand
TCGGCACCCAGTCTTCCAAGCACTGCGGTAACAAATCGATCTGATCATAGTTGGCGCGTATCTCTTGGCTCATGCCTATTCGCTTAGCACTCCGCCTTCCATACTCCTAGTTTTGAGACAGCCTCTGCTCTACAGGTCTGCGGCTTTTTTTTGCTGAAAGAACCGCGGACCTAAAAATCAGGTCCGCGCTACCCTACTCATACCGCAGGGCGGCGATGGGGTCGAGGCGGGCGGTTGACAACCGGTCAGGCACGGCCTAGACTTCAAGCATGGAAGTACCTCTTAGCCCCGATGTGCAATCCAAGCTCGCACGCCTTGCTGCGGAGCGCGGATGTGACGCCGAAGCGCTGGCACGAGAAGCCATCGAGCGTTTCGTAAACTACGACGAGTGGTTCGTCAATGAGGTAGAAAAAGGCTTGGCGCAAATCGCCCGGGGCGAAGTGCTGACCCATGAGGAAGTGGGGGCGCGCCTCGAAAAGTCGCTGACCGAAAAGCAGTCCCGCGCATAAAAATGGAGCTTCGCTGGGCAGAGGAAGCTGCCGCTGACCTGGAACACATCACGGATTATCTATTTCAGAACGCGCCGGAGCGGGCAGGCGAACTGGTGCGTGGAATTTACAACGCCCCCGCCGCGTTGCTGACGTTTCCATATCGCGGGCGTGCGGGTAGGAAAGAGGGGACGCGCGAACTCGTACTTTCGTCGCTTCCGTATATCGTGGTCTACCAAATCACCGGCGAGGTCATCCACGTTGTACGCATCCTGCACGGCGCGCAGAAGTGGCCTTAAGAAATCGGCCGCCGTTTCGCGGGTGGCGCATACATTGTCTTTGATGTATGCGCCGATCGGCAAACGGCACTAAGCTGCTCGGGTGTCCCACACCGCCCCGCTGGAGTCCTGGCAGCGCAGTGCTGATCTATCTGCCCGGTACTGCCCGACGTTGGATAAACGAGGGGGATAAACGCGGGGGATGAACGCGCCTCCCGTCGATAGGGCCAGACCGCCATTCGATCTGGGCCGGTTGCCAACTGCTCACACGATTCCGGGCGTAGCGTCGCGGACTCGGAAACTATCCCAGCGCCTTGCGGCTCCTCCGCTGACGTCGGCGGTCACTTGGCCGTGAAGTCGGCAAACCGTCCGAATGGAACTCGCCGGTTTGGGCGTTATCCGGCCCAGTGGCGCCCCGCTGCTCAGAAAGTGGCAAGATTTCTTCCGAGTGCGCCGTCATCCAGGCACAATCGTCAAGGTGATCAAGGAGGGCAAAACAGGCCGTCAAGATGACGCGCCTCAGTTGCCGTCGTTTCCGGTCGAACGAAGTGCGGCTGTGGTTGAGTGTGATCGCCTACAATCTTGGGAACCTGTGGCGGCGTCTGGTGCTGCCGAAGAGAATCGACAACTGGTCTCTCACCAGCTTGCAGCAGCGCCTGGTGAAAACTGGTGGTCGCTTGATCAAGCACGCCCGGTACTATTGGCTGCTGCTGGCCGAGGGTCATCTGACGCGGCGGCTCTTTGGAGCCATGCTGGGCAGGATTGCGGCGCTATCATCTCCAGCGGAATAGGCGGGCCGCAGACTGGCGCCGATTTCGGCGAGGAGGGAGACCGGGGAAGGAAAAGTGTCGGAGGAATAGGCCGAAGAAACGGCAGTTTCGGGCTTTGGCATTGTCAGGAGTGGCAAAACTGGCCGCTTCCCTGGGCGCTGGAGGCACCGAACGCTGAAAACCCGACTGGCCATTGCATTGAGAAGCCGTTAGGGGTATGTTGCCGGTCGACCGCGAAGTCATAATGGAAATTCCGGATAAGGAGCGGGCGAGACGCCCGCGCTCCCAGCCAACGAAATCCGGACGCTATTGGCGACGCAAAAGCATGGACATGAGAAGGCGCTCAGCGTATTGTCGTTGCCAAGAGGTTGCTTTCCGTGTTCGTGACTGCATCTGTGCTGGCGCTTGGATCCAGCGGCCATCCTTTCCCAGCGTGCGTGCTAGTAGCTGCGGTTGGGCTGATTGTCTTCATACATTGGAGTGTCTCGGAGGTGAGTATGACTCGGCGCATGGTGTTTCTTTTTTTGGGAATGACGTCGGTGCTTGGTTTTCAGCTCGTGCGGTTGCGGGCGCAGTCTGCCGCGCCACCGCCGGCTGCACAGACCGCAGCGGTGACTTCGGTGAAGCTTCAGGTTTCCATCGATGAGTCCGGGCCTTGTCAGCTCAGCCTGAGCGGGACCATCGCGACCAATGGATCGGGAACCGTGTGGTACCGCTTCGAGGGCCCGGCAGGGGTGACCTTTGACTATGGGCCAGAAGGGACGGCGGACCTCGGTTCTTCTGAGTGGGTGGGCGTTGGCAAGGGAGCCAAGTTCACTCGCGACGTCAGAGGCCAGTTCAGGCTTGAGGCCGCCATGCAGGGGCCGGATGGCAAACACGGGCCAGTGACCGTATCCAACGTTGTACCCGAGGATTTTAAGTGTGCGGGCGGGGCTTCGGCGGGAAGCCAGACAACGACCCCAGCGAACCAACCGGCCACGGCGGGCACGGCCAATGCGAGGGTTACTGCAGTGCGTCTTGAGGTTGTCCCTGCTGAATACTCGGGCCCGTGCCCTGCGAAGGTTCAACTGGTGGGCACGATCACCACCGACGGACCAGGAACAGCCTATTATCAGTTCCAAGCCGGGGCGGTGGGCGGAAACCGCGAGGGAACCGTGAATTTTAGTGCCGCTGGGACAGAGACGGTAACCAGTGAGGGGCAGGTCCGTCGTACGCCCCAAGTTCGGACTGTCCGGTTTCTAGCCGGAATGGAACCCAGGGGCCATCAAGAGAATGCGAAGTGGACCGACGCTCACCTCGACATCAATTGCGGCGGTGGCATCCCGCCGGGCGCGACCGGACCTAATGCCGGAGGCCGGCAGAATCCCCCAGCGGAGGCGGCCCCTACAGCGATCAGCCTTCCCAGCGGAACACAGGTTGAGGCCGCATACCAGGGTACGAAGCTCGAATTCAAACCGGAAGAGCAGGTGGCTTTCCTCTTCGCGCAAAGCATCCGGCGCCTGGAATACGACGAGTGCTCGCATCAGCTCAATAGACTGTGCACGCTCGAAGAACTCATCTCCGGAGTCGCGGGGAACAACGGGCAAATGATCGGGCTGGCGCGGAATCCGAACCAGGACCCGAGTTATCGTTACACGCTCACGATCTCGGGAACGAACTATCAGATTGCCGCAATCCCACGGCATCCGGGTCTGGGCGGATTTCTTTACCTCGGCTCGAAAGGCTTCGGCGGCGGTCATTTTTACTACAATCCTGCCGGCCCGGCCAGCACGCGTGATGAGTCGCTGTCCGAATTCGGCCATTCGGGAGAAGACTTTAGGCGCCGGTAATTGGGTCGCGCCTCGACACGCGTTTTTCAACGCCGAGCTGGGGGGTGTCCATACCAAAAACTCGATTGCGGTACGAAAGCATCCGTTCACTTCTCGCGGCCTCGAGACATAGCGCATAGGCGTCCTAACCTCAGGACTTCCAGTGTCGGTCTTCGAACTGTGGGTCCCGCTAAGGCACTCTCCAGTTTGCCCAAAGGACCGGGCAATGAGGCTGGAAGGACAGCTTTTGGCCAAGGAGGATTGCGCCCGACGTGCTACCGATGCAATCAGCCAACTGGACTCGTTGCTATCGCTTCCTTACGCGTTGAATCCACTCTGGACGAATGGTCGCCGACTCGGAAACTATCCCAGCGCCTTCCTCAGACTGTCCGTGATCTGGCGGACAAGAACTTTCAACTTCTGAAATCTGACCCCCAACATCCCTCCCTTCACCTCAAGCAAGTCGGCGATTTCTGGTCGGTGCGAGTGGGTCTTGCACACCGCTACCCGCTTGCCTCGAGAGAACGTTGAGGCCGATTACGAGACGCTTTCTTCCGCCTCGCGCCCGAATTGCTCGATGAGCCTCAGGGCCTCGCGCACGTCTTCTTTGCGGGAGCGGTGGTTGAGGACGCAGAACCGCAGGACGTAACGCGACTCGAGCCGGGTGGAAGAGAGCATGAGCTGGCGGCTGGAAATGATCCGCGCCATCAGGTCTTCGTTCAGGCGATTCAGGAATGTCTCGGCATCCGCGCTGGCAGATGAGAGCTTTTCGGCCACATAGCGGAAGGTGAAGACGCCCAGGGAAGGGGGAGTGACAATGGCCAGGCGCGGCGACTTCTCGAAAAGCCGGGCGGCGTACTGGGTGAGGTCCAGACACTGGTCAATCACTTCGCGGAAGCGTTGCGCGCCGTAGGTCTTGAGCGCCATCCAGATCTTCAGGGCGCGGAAACTCCGGGTCAATTGCAAACCGTAGTCGCAGAAATTCACTTCGCGTTCTTCGCGCGCCACGTCGCGCATGTACTCGGGCAAAATGCGGAACGTCGCGCGCATCTGGCGGCCGTCGCGCACGATGACACAGCCGGCCTCGAAGGGGCAATAAAGCCATTTGTGGGGGTCCAGCACCACGGAATCGGCGTGCTCGATGCCTTCGAGCAGCTTGCTGCCGCGCTCCGTCAACGCCGCGAAGCCTCCGTAGGCGGCGTCCACATGGAACCAGAGGGACTCTTCGCGCGCGATGCGGGCGACCTCCGCCAGGGGATCGACGGCGCCGGTGTTGGTGGTCCCGGCGTTGGCCACCACGGCGAAGGGTCGCAGGCCGGCTTGCCGGTCGTGGCGGATTTGCTCGGTCAGCTTCCGGGTGTCCAGCCGGTAGCCGGCATCCGTGGGGAGGCGGCACAATTGACTCGCAGGGATCCCCAGAATACGCAGCGCGCGGTCAACGCAGGCGTGGGTCTGGTCGGAGGCGTACACCCGGGCGCCCTCTGTTTTCTCGTCCAGCAGAACCTGCCGAGCCACCGCCAGGGCCGTCAGGTTGGCGACGGAGCCTCCGCTCACCAGCAGTCCGGCAGCCTGGGCGGGCAGCCCGAGCATTTGCTTGAACCAGTCGATGACCAGGAGTTCCACCTGGCTCGGTCCGGAGGATTCCAGCCAGGTGCCCGCAAAAACATTGGTTCCTGCCGCCAGGGCATCAGCCAGGATGCTCACAAAGTTGGGGGCGCTGGGGATGAAGGCGAAGAAGCGGGGATGGTCAAGGTGGATGGCGTTGGGCGCCACCTTGCTCGCAAATTCCTCGAAGACCTGCTCGAAGCTGCGCGGTTCCTCGGGCAAGGGCTCGCGCAACAGTTTCTCCGCCTCCTCACGGCTCAACTCCTGTCCCAGGGAACTCTGGCGAAGACCGGAAATGCGCGCGACAAGGTAGTCCACCACCCGGTAGCCGGCTTGCCGCATGGCCTCGCGGTCGAGGTCCAGGGAGACGTCACGGATCTTTGCTTCCAGGTGTTCGAGAGGGATTTCTGAATCCATCGGGCTCTCCATTGTCCGGCGTTTAGGATTCGGGATCGGAAGAAAGGGCAGCGGGTTTTATTGACGCAGGCCAGGCGGCGGAAGCATTCCCTGGTCTTTGCCAGCCGGACCACGAACTTCGGCCGTTCGGACCAGCTCGCCCAACAGCCCCGCGAGAACGTTCTCTTGAGGGAACCCCTGGCCCAGGTGTTGGCGAAAACCTTCCGCCCAGCGTAGCCCGGAGAGTTCTCCCGCCCGCTCGGCCATCTGTTGCATGAGGTTCACCGGGCGTTGCACTCCCTGCTGCGTGCGGAGCCATGCCTGCTGGCTTTCGTGGCAGGCGAGCATCTTCGCCTTTCGGTCGTGCGTGGCTTCGATGTCCACGAATATGCTGGGGTAGACTTCTATTCCCAGGATGTCCCGGTCCGCAAGCGGCTGCGCGTAATAGAGGGGCGGAATCGCGCGGGTGGGTTTGGCGGCGTGGCGGGCTCCAGTGCGATAGTTGGGGGCACACGCGCCAAAGCACGCCGTCTGGCAAAGCCGGCTGGTGGTCTCGTGGTCCACCATGTAGTCCGCCGGGGAATGTGTGAAAACCAGCGTGGGGTCCAGGCGCCTGACGAGTTCCAGCACTTTGCGGAGCGTTCGCCGGTCATAAAAAACCGAGAGGTCCCTTTCTTCCAGGCACAAGTACGAGGCGCCAAGCAGGGCGGCAGCGCGCGCCGCCTCCTGGCGACGGACGCGGGAGATTTTGGCGGACGACAGGATGGTGCTGCCGCAATCTCCCGGCGTCATGGTGGCGATGTGGATCCTGGCGGCTCGCTCCGCGAGGCGGGCCAACGTCCCCGCGCAGAAGAATTCCGCGTCGTCGGGATGGGCGAAAAGCGCGAGAACGCTGATGGGTGGTGGCATGGAAGGCCCCTCGGGCGCGCGCGGCACAAGGTGCGAAGTGGAGGCGCGACCTACTTCGCCACAGCGAAGGAAGCCGTCAGCCGCATCTTCCCCCAGGCGATCTCCATGACTCCCTTGCCGTCCTTGTTCGAGACTTGAATGGTGACGAGCTCGACCGAGTCGGTTCCTGCGGAGAGTTCGATCGGGACTTCCGCGATCCTGGCGCCGGGTTCGTACTGGAAGGCCGACTTGCCGGACACAACCAGCGTCCACTTGCCGGGCTCGACGAGCTTTGCCAGCAGGATGTGTTTGCCTTTCGCCACGCGGGTCCCGCCAAAATCCAGGTCCACATTCGACTCGATGGTGGTCGGAGCGTCTGCGCCAATGCGCCAGACCTGGCCGGGCTGGAGCATTTTCAGCGGGTCTCGGCCCTGCAAGGACGGCCGGCCGTAGTCGATAGAAACACTCGCGGCGCCGATGGTGGCCTTGGCAGCGCCGCGCTCGGCGGCCTGGGCCAGGCTTACGAGCGCGGTGAACACCAGCAGGGCGCTGGTGGCAAGGCAGATTGCATACCGGTTGAACTTCCTCATGATGGTCTTCTCCTTCGAATCGATGTTTTTGCGCGGAGCGACTCCCCTTGGAATTCTAACTCGCTTATGAAGCGGACGGCCGGTTCTCAAGCGCTTTCTCGACGGCGCGCCGCAACTCTTCCCGTCCTACAAAGCCAATCCAATGCTGGATGATGATACCTTTTCGGTCGATCAGGAACAACGTGGGGAAGATGGAAATGCTGCCAAAGGCCTGGTCCGCTTCCTTCGTCCACTGCCCAACTGGAAACGGAATCTTCTGTTCGGCGATGTAACGGTGGCGGACAGCATCGTCATAGGCGAGACCCAGGAGGCGGTCGGCATTGGCGCTCACAATCCCCAGGCCGTGGCCGGAGAACTCGCGGTAAAGCTTCACCAGTTCCGGGGTTTCCTTCATGCAGGGCGGGCAACCGGTGAACCAAACGTACAGCAAGGCGACTCCACCGCGCAAGGCGCCGGAGTCGATCTCGCCGCCTTCCAGGCGTAAGAGTTTGAACTCCGGCGCGGGTCGGCCTTCCCATCCCGCGAGTTGTTGGGCAAGCGCCTGGCCAAAGTGCTCGTTGCTCTTGATGAGTTCAGTATCCACGCGGGTAATCTCGCCGCTGGCGGGGTCGCGAGTGAGGAAAGGCGGGACACGCGGGTCAGATTCCATCACACGCAGCAACACCTCGGCGGCCTCGGGAGTCTTCAAATCAAACTGTTCGGAGATCACCTTGCGGCTGGGCGGCCTGCCGAACTTCTCCTGGTACTGGGCCACGAAGAGCGGGATGCGAAAGAAGGCTTTGTAGAGTTTGTCGAGCGCCTTTCGTTCGTCCGGCTGGGTGAAAACCTTGCTATAGAGTTCGGTCACGAGGAGAGGTTGGCCGGGCTGAAGGTGCTCGCGAATGTAATTGAGGACACGCGTCTCGGCATCCGATTGGGCCAAGCCAAGCAGAGCCGTAAGAAGCGCGGCAGTCGCCGCCAGTCCTCCCGCGCGCAGGTTCCGACGAATCAGCGTGTGCCCCCCTTCATCTTTGCGGCGGCGAGCTTCCCCTCGGCCTGCTCAAACAGGCGCCAATGGAACTGGAGGGAATACTTCATGTATTGGTTGAGGTAACTCCAGCCGTGATCGCCGGGACGCAAAGCGAACTCGTGGGGAAATCCTTGGGCGGTGAGTTCCCGGTCCAGTAGTTGCGCGCCCTCCGCGAAACCGTACCGGTCATGGTCGCCACAGTCGAAATAGAGTTTTAGCCCGGCAAAGCGCTCCGGGTGGGCGGCGAAGGTCAGGGGACTGTTCGCTTGCCAATAGGATTCATTGAGCGGCGAGCCGAATGGCCCGGCCAGCACCCTGGCGTAGAAAGCCCAACGACCTTCGCTGGGAAGGGGATGGGGAAACTTTGCCAGCAGCGCCGCGCTGTGGGCGCTCGCCGAACCGAAGACGTCCGGATGACGCATGGCGAGGTGCAGCGCGCCGTAGCCGCCCATGGAAGTCCCGCTGATGCCGCGCGCGGCGGGGGAAGCCAGTGTCCGGTACTTCGCGTCGATGGCCGGCGCCAATTCCTGGAGGAAGAAGTCTTCATAACGGTCGCGGCCATCCAGCGAGTTGAGGTAGAAAGTTTTCCCGCCGTCGGGAAGGATCACCAGGAACTTGCCCACCTCGCCGCGGCTGGAAAGGTCGTCGAGAGTTTGCTTGCCGCCGCGGTCGCTCCAGCTCCGCGCGCTTTCAAACAGGCCATGCAGGAAATAGAGCGCCGGGTAGCGCGCGGGCGCGGAGGCGGCGTAATCGGCGGGCAGCGCCACGCAGTACTCCACTGCGCGGCCCAGGATCTGGCTGGAAATTGCGTCACACTCGAGCGTGGTGGCGGAACTTTGAGGGGAGCCGCCTGCCTCCAACGCTGGAACCGCCAGGAGCAAGGGGAGAAACGCCAGGGCGAGTAGCGCGGATGCTTTGCCAGGGGATAAGTTCGGGTGTCGAGGGTGGCTCATCGCTTAGCGGGGTGGAGTGGTGCGCGAGCGGTCGGTTTCGACATAGACGGAGGACTTCCCGCTTTTGGAGCTGGCGCCAACGGCCGCGCCGCTTCGCCGATTCCCGGAGTTGCCGGCGTCGACCGCGCCGTAGGCCTTGCCGTGGACGTTCTTTAACTTCTTGGAGTCTCCGGAAGGCGCAACCACCGTGCCTTCCTCCGTATTGGCGGTGGGGCGGAACTCCAGCACGGCGGGGTCATTCGACTCCTCCATCGTCTCGGGCTGCGCGGATTGCTTGGATTTCTCCTTCACCGCGGATTTTGTCGCCTCAGCCGTGCTGACGCGAATGGCATCCACCAGGGTAGGTTTCTTTTCGCTCTTGGGTCTTGAGTTGGTGGTGGGGGGATTATCGACCTTCTCTTGCGGTGCGGCAGCCGCCGAGATAAGCACGGCGAGCATCACCGCCAGCATGACGCGCGTCGTCGTGGGTACGACATTCATGGTTCGCCCCCAAACCGGCCGCAAAGAAACAAGCCCCACATGACCATTCTCGCCCGACCTGCGAGGTGAGTCAAGCGTGTAGCAGAATGTTGAAAAACCGGGCGTGCGCTCCTTGAGGGGCGGGGTCCGGTCGCCACGGCGAATCCGACGCGGCGGACCCCGCCCTTCCAACCGGATTGGGAGAACAGTAGGGGCGTGGCGCCCGCCTTGGCGAATGCTCCTACGGCTCGGCGCACTACTATTTCGAAGGTGCGTTCCAGAGCAATTCGATGGTGACGCCGCCGTAAGGATCGGAATCGAGGTAAGCAAACCGGCCCTTGCCGCCGGGTGAGTCCCAACCCCCGGTTTGAGACGCCGGAGCGCCTTTGGCCGCCAGAAGCTTGACGGCCTCGTCCATGTCCTTGACCTCAAAGGCGAGGTGGTGGAAGCCTTCGCCGTGGGCCTTGAGGGCCTCGTCATAGACGCTCGGGCCGACGAGCGACTGGATCCACTCGAAGGTCACATCGCCCCAGTGCCACCAGCCGAGGTACATCTCAAACTTTGCCGGTTTGCCGCGATAAACGCGGTCGATGCTGATGTTGTGATCCACAGGCATCCCGCCAAAACCCAGGCTTTGGTAATAGGCGCCGACTTTCTTCACGTCGCGCACGACGAGGGCGTACTGAACAGTGTTGTTGAAGGGATATTCGTTGTCCGATTTGGCGGCAGTTGCCGCCATGGGCGCGTCCGGGTCGTACACCAGCTCAAATGTTATCCCACCGCCTTTCGGAGCCGTATCCAGATAGACGAACCTTCCGAGGCCCTTGGCCCCCTGCCAGCTCCCGGATTGGATGACCTCCACGCCTCTCGCTTTGAAGTACGCCGCCTGCTGATCCAATTGCGCGGGGCTGGCGACCGAATAAGCCAGGTGGTGGATGCCGTCTCCGTGCGGGCGGAGGAACTCATCGTACACGCTCTTACCCTTGACGGGCTGGATCCACTCGATCTGGACATTGCCAAGATTTGCAAACGCCATCTTCAGGCTCAGCGGCGTTTTCTTCCCGCCATAGGTGACATCCGGGAATTCCTGGACGCCATTGCGGTGGATATTTCTCAGTCCCAGCTTCTCCCAGTAAGCCACCACCCCGTCCAGATCTTTCACGACCCACCCCACGTGGGTCACTTGCCGGTAGATCGCAAGGTCCACTGTGGGCTTTGCTTCCTCAGGCGCCGGCAAGGATTGGGCTGCAAGGTTCAAGAGGGCGGCGAGCGCCGCGGCGACGAGCAGCATCCGAGCAGGAACTTTCTTCATGTCAAGCCTCCCTCAGCGAAGGACGACCGGGTCCGGCTTCCTCGGCGAGCGGAATCATCCGGGATTTCCATATTGCATTCCCCGGTAGCTGTGAGTGTACACTCCACAGCCTCGTTTTGGAACGTTCCAGCACGAAGAACGGGGTTTAGGTGTTAGGTGCTGGGGGCTAGAGGAAAGCAGATCACGGCGTCTTGGTGGTCAGGGCCCGCAGCGCCGCAATCCTTCTCACAATCGGGCAGTGCGCCAGTTTGATGTAGAGGCGGCTTCCCAACTGCGCTGGGATAGGTTACGCCGGTCGCCGCAGCGACCGAGATAAACTCGCCGCTACAAGGGCCAAACCGGCCCAGTCCCAACAATCGTCCCGACACCCGTCGCGTGTCGCCGCGGCGACCCCTTCGGCCAGCAACAGCCAATAGGAGGTAGCACCCGCCGCGGCGGGAAGTCGCGCCCTGACACTAAATCTCGTCACTATATTATCTCAAGCTCAGTAGTCTACAGATTGTGCGTCAGCTTTTCAATTTGCTCGAAGTCCTCCTATTTGCGATTCTCATTTAAATTTACTTGTCGGCATTTTTAGTGCTATATTGTGAATCTAAATGAGAGAATTAAGACAGAATATTCTCACGCACATTAACTTTGTAGCACTAAAAGTGATGAGAAATGAATTTAAATGAGAAACTCATGAAACCCAAACCTTCCCTAGTTAAGTACGCTGAAACCACGCCACTGTTCACGTTGGGCGACCTTCGGGAACTTTACGGTCCCAAGGCTACCTCCATGTCGCTGAGCACTGTGCTTTACAGGCTGAAACGACAGGGACGAATACTCACTGTGTGCCCGGGGGTGTACAGAGGTGTGCTCAGCCGCGTCCCAGTCAACCGCCTTGCCCTGCCATCCAGGCTTCGTCGGGACGCCGTTATAGCCTTCCACTCGGCGCTTGAGTACGCAGGCTTGGCAAACCAGACTTTTCGAACGACCTACTACCTCTCTGCCCGCCCGCGTCGCGATGTGGTGTACGACCGCGAGACCTACCATTGCGTTGCACCGCCCCGCCGTCTAGTCAAAGCCAGACGCACGGATATTCAAGTAGAAGCTGCGGGAGACAACATACGGGTAACTGGACGCGAACGCACTCTTGTTGACTGCCTTCTCCACCTCGAATATAGCGGAGGCGTTAAAGAACTTGATCAATCGCTATCTATGTTCCCTTCGTTCGATTTCGAGAAGGCACTCGAATACCTCAAGCTCTTGAAGCATCCCTGGCTGTACGCTCGTGTCGGATACTTGCTGGACCGCCATGTCGAACGCCTCTTTTTCAGCGGGAGGTGGCGAGATGAATTCCTGCGAAGGAAACCGCGGGGGGTCGTTTACCTGGAGAAGAAAGAGCCCGGCTGTAAATGGGTACCCCTATGGAACCTGATGGTCTCCCCTGACATGGCGGACTCCATAAAGAAAGGTCCGAGAACATGAGGATCGATGTAAACCATATCGCGGAAACCGCCCGCGCCAAAGGGTTCGATTCCGTCACACTGGAGAAGGTTCTTAGGCTCAAGGAAGCCCTTCAAGAGTTCTACCGCCACCCATTCTTGAAAGACCGGCTTGTGTTGAAAGGTGGCACGGCGATCAACTTGTTTCTTGCCGGCCTGCCACGTCTGTCAGTTGACATCGATCTAAACTATGTTGCGCAATCAGATAGAGAACTAATGCTTAAAGAGCGGCCCGATCTTGAAAAGGCTGTCAGACAGATGGCCAGCGGACTGCGCTACAGAATTCAAGAAGGGACCAACGATCATGCCTCGCTCCAACTTTACCTGAGTTATCGAAATCTCATGAATCGAGACGACAGGATGGAAGTTGAGGTCAACTTTCTGATGAGGGTATGCGTTCTTCCGCCGACAAACCGGAGGGCTATGCAGATCGCTGGCGAGGCAGATTGTGAATTCCCGGTCTTGAAAGTCGAAGAGCTAATGGCAGGAAAACTGAAAGCAATGATCGAGCGTGCACATCCGCGGGACTTGTACGACCTGTATCGTTTCCTCAAATCAAAAACTCCCCATGACTCGCTTCTTTTGAAGAGAATCACATTGCTTTTCGCCAGCACACTGGACCGCGATTTACGGGATTACAAGCCCGGACGATATGATGCGGCTTTCTCGGAGGAGGCAATTCGCAAACTGCTTTACCCGATGCTCAGTTCTGAAGACCGGCCCACAGTGGTAGAGATGATGAGCGTTGTGAAGCCCTTGTTGGAAGAAACATTAAACCATAAGGATGCCGAACCCTATCTCGATGCCATGGCACGTGGCGAGTACCGTCCAGAGTTGCTTTTCCCGGACCAGCCAGCGATTTCCAATCGAATAGCAAATCATCCAGCACTCATATGGAAAGCCACAAATGTAACAACTTATCTTACGAAACGAATTAGCGAGAAAGGGAAGAAGGCAGAACAAGATTGAAAGGCTTTTGGTCAATTCGCCGGGTAGCGCATACACGCTGCTTTTCAGCATGTGTGCGTCATGCGGATGTAATCGGGAATCCCACCTGGCTGTGAGTGTACACCGAAAAGACAGGTATCAGGTGTCAGGTTTCGGACCTCGAACCTGAGGTGCTCTGGCCGCGCGCTGGCGGCTGGCTAGAGCGGCGAAGCAACGTTTCCTTCGGCGTCAAAGCGGGGCAGGGAAGCTTGCGGGCTGAGTCGCCAACCTTTCAACTCTGCCGCCTCGCGCGCCAGGCGCTCCGAGATGGCCAGGCGGTCCAGGTTCAGGGTATTGCGAATCCAGACGGCGCGCTGCTCATCGGGTTCCGGGCTGCCCAGGGCGCCCAAGGCAAAATCCAGGGCTTCGCGGTCGGAAGGCAGATAAATGGGCAGGCGCGGCATGGGAGGATTCAGCGAGGTGCGGGCGTTGGCATACATCTTCCGGAGATCAATCTTGCGAAACAAACGCTCGTGCATCACCTCGGCGAGGCCGACGCCCAGGGCGTTGCCACCGCTTTCCGGAGTCAGGTCGCGGACGTAGATCAGGCGAATCTCCGGAGCCTCTCCCGGCTGAAGCTCCACGCCGCGCCCAATGACCTTGGTATCCATGCCGGTGCCGCTGATGTTCTTTCCAAGCTCATCCACAATCAGCAGGTGAAGTTTGGAGAAGGGGATGCGCGCGACGAGGGGGCGCGCCATCTTCATCGCTTCCTCTTCCATCGTCACGATGCCTTCTGCGCGGGCGGCGCGCACCGCCGCGAGCTGGTGGAGCTCGTTCTCGACCACCACCACGCCGCAGAGAATCTTGCCGCTGGCCAGGACTTTGGTGGACATGGCGCGGATCGCCTTTTCGAAGCCGAATTTCCAGCTCCAGCGGTGGCATTCGAGCGCACCCTCGGCCTTGCCTATGCCGATGGCCATCATCTTGAGCACGCCGCTTTCGATTTTTCCCGTGAAGTCCGTGTGGGGCTTTACGCGGTTGACCACGACCACGCCATCAGCTTCCCAGGCGTTCCCGTCCATGAAAACCCGGAAGCCCTCAGGAGTTGTGCCGAGAGAAACGGTCTCCATGGAGGAGCGAACTTCGACTCCCAGGGCGTCCGGCGTGATGCCGTACTCTTCCAAGACCTTGCGCTGTCCTTCGGCAGTCGCGCCGCCGTGGCTGCCCATGGCAGGGAAGACAAATGGCTGTGCGCCTCGGTCCTTGAGCCAGGCGCAGATCGCCTGCACGATTTCCCGCAGACTGGCGATGCCGCGGCTCCCCACGGCCACGGCGATGCGCCGCCCACGAAGTTCATCCCCGGACAGGCCGAGCGCCGAAAGGGCGCCTTGGACTTCGCCCGCGAGGTCGCTGAGCGGAGGGACACTCGCGCCGGTCCTCTCCAGAAGTCGAAAGCCGCAGAGAGGCACGTGCGCGTCGGTTGACATGCTCGCTGAGACAACATTAGTGAGTGGGTGGCCACGCGTCAAAGAAGAGTCCATTTTTGCTCCGCCTGCGAAAGGATTAAGTGAACTTTCAAGCTAGAACCCAGCCTGCGTGGAGTTCTCACCTCATACCCTCTTGCTGGGTTGGTTGCGTTGCATGGGGTAAACGATGAGCCGCCATGCGCGCCGCGAGTTTCAGAGCGGCCTTCATGCTGCGAGGGTCCGCCTGGTTCTTTCCGGCAATGTCAAACGCCGTGCCGTGGTCCACGGAGGTGCGGATGATGGGCAATCCCAGAGACACGTTCACGGTGTGTTCAAAATCCAGCAACTTCATCGCAATGTGTCCCTGGTCGTGATACATCGCCACAATCAGGTCGTACTCCCCACGCAGCGCCTTTAGAAAGATCGTGTCGGCAGGGAATGGCCCCTCGCAGGCAATGCCGGCCGCTTGCGCAGATTTCACCGCAGGCAGAACAAACTCCAGGTCTTCATCTCCAAACAACCGGTTCTCGCCGGCGTGCGGGTTCAGGCCGCATACGGCGATGCGCGGGCGGTCATAGCCGAGCGATTGCATGGCTCCGTGGCCCAGCTCGATGGTGCGCAGGACCTTGTGAGCGTCGAGGTCGCAGGCCCTTCGCAACGAGACGTGGGTGGAGACGTGGACGACGCGCAGGCGGTCGCTCACCAGCAACATGCGCGACTCTCGCGCCCGGCAGAGTTTGGCGATGAATTCCGTATGTCCCGTGAAGGCTTCACCTGAGAGAGTCACAGCCTCCTTGCTCACCGGCGCCGTGACCATGGCGGCCGCCTGGCCTTCCAGGCAGAGGCGGGTTGCGGCTCGCACGTACTCAAGCGCGGCACGGCCGCAGGCCGCGCTGACTTTCCCCACCGTGAATTCTGAGGGGTCAAGCTGACGAAGATCCAGCACGCGCGCTTTGGGCGGCGTGGGCAGCATCGCGCCGCTCGCGGCCTCGACTGGCTTTAAGATCGCCGCATCACCGACAATGATCCAGTTGGCGAGACAAGAGATGGCGGGGTCGGCCAGCGCCTTGACCGCCACTTCCGGGCCAATTCCCGCCGGATCGCCGGAAGTAATCGCAATCGTCGGCAACGTTTGAGGATTCGTCGTCATGTCCGGGACGCCTCGCGTGTGGCGAGAAAATCTGTTATCACCACCAGGCTGTTTTCCTCGCCGAAACCTCCCGCTTTGGTGGCAATGGCCATCCCATCCGCGTGCCCACCCACGAACCGGCCCCAGGGGATTCCCGGCGCGATCTCCCGCTCCAGTTTTATACCTGTGGCTTTTAAGGCACGACAGACCAGTTCCGCCGTATCGCCACCTGAAAGAATAACCCCGCGGACGGCGGAATCCGCGAGAATTGTGAGGAATTCGCCAAGATTGCGCGTCCTCCCCGCCCACATGGATGTTTACGATCAAGTGCTGGTTTTCTTTCAGGGCGCGGCGCGCTACGTCAAAGCCGCTCGTTTGGCAAGGAATGATTGCTACCCGCCGATTCGCAACCAGATGATTCACTTGCGCGGCGGTGATGGGATTGCCCGAACCCAGGATCAGCACGACTGAGCCTGCATGGCTTTTCCGGACCGTGCCCTCCGGGGTGGGTGGAGATTGCCTTTGATATTTCGCCGCCAGGATCGCTGCTGCTTCCGCAGCCAGCGCTGCCGAACCTGCCAGTAATACGCGCCGTTTGACTTCCGTCGCAGCCTGGGCGATGACTGCCAGATCCTCCTGCGATTCGGCATCTGGGACAACAATCGTCTGCGCCGCAGCGCAAATTCTCTCCAGTCGGTCGGTGAGCGCCACGGAGCCATCCATTAACAAGGCGCGATCCAAATGAATCACATTCTCCGCGCCCTGCTGGCGCAGGAGAGTCGGCAGGTGAACAGAGTTGGCAGGAGCCTCGCCGGCAACGCGCAACCAGCCCCCGGCGATTGTCCGCCCCATGGCTGGAAACGCCGGCGCGACGACGGCCAGCGAGTACGCGCAGTTTTCCATGGCCGCCTCGATCTCAGCCCCAAGGTTGCCCCGCAAGGTCGAATCGATTTTCTTGCAGACAAGCTCCCGCTGCTCTTGCCGGAGGAGTTGGCAGGCTTGCTGCACCTTCACGCGAGCCAGGTCCGGCAGGTCGTTGCGGCTGTTGGTGGTGAGGATGGCCAGGTCAATTGTCCCGTGTTCTCGCGGCTGCGGGTCGAGCCGCACCAGGCTCGCAAATCCGCGCTGAGCAAACTGCACACCGGCGTCGCAGGCGCCAGTCAGATCGTCTGCGATTAGACCCAGTCGCGGGTTATGCATGGTCGAAAACCCAGTTGAGCCATTCCGAAGCCGGGTGAACGCGCCAGGCCGCTGGCGGGGCACGCGCGAGCTGCCGGCTCGTGGCCTTTTGTATCAGAGCGGCAAAAGCCCTGCAAGCTCCCCGCTCCAGACTGCTGGTCAAACTCCATTGCGCTCTGGGACAAAACTAATACAAACGCACAAACTGAAGTGACAGCCTCCTTCGTAGCGCCGGCTTCCAGCCGGCCTTGGCCGCCAGGATGGCGGCGCTACACGAACCCTGTGGTAACATAACTTAGTGCGTTTGTATTAGGTAGAGTCGCGCTAGTTTCCCGAAGGGATAAGCAAGACCTTTAGTCTTTCTGACAACAAGGAGGTCAAACTGTGGGGTTGACGAAGCAGCTTTCGGTGATGGTGGAAAACAAGCGTGGGGCGCTGGCCGAGTTGTGCTCGAAGCTTGCGGAGAAGGCGGTGAATATCCAGGCGCTGATGGTTCCCGAACAGGAGGGCGTGGCCCCTGTCCGCTTGGTGGTCAACGGCGGTGAAACGGCCAAAAAGGTTCTGGACGCGCTGACCCTCAGGTATATCGAGGAGGATGTCGTCAGCGTGCAGGTCTCCGACCGACCCGGCGCGCTGGGGAAACTGACGCGCAAACTCGCGGATCACAACGTTGATGTGAAGTATGCTTACGGCAGCATCCAGAAAGGCGCCGGGAAGGCGACGATTATCCTGGCCGTGTCGGACGTGCAGGCGGCGGCGAAGGTATTGAAGTAAGCGAGCGGGGCGGTTCGCAGGAAAGTGCGCCGCGACGATTGCAGGGCCGAACCGTCGGGTTGTCCTGACGCACACGCCGCGCAAAGCACGATGGATGCGCCAGCCACGGCGGTCATAGACCGCCGCTACAGAAAAGGCGCAACCTCAGAGCACGAACGTGCCGTTACTCGGCTTTTTGATTTGCCGGGCTGAGTCCCTGGGTGGGCCAGGCAAAGTCTCTGAACTCGCCGGTGTGATCGAAGGCGCCCAGCGCGATGGGCTCGAGCGGCCGAATGGGGATTCCAACCTGGCGCACCGCGGCCAAAACCTCGGCCTCATGGATTCTGGAAGCGTCGTAGTCAACCACCAAATCCTGGCCTTCAACGTTCAGGCCGTGTATCCCGTAAAGCGTGGAAAGAGGGCTGAGCCTTTCCACGTCCCGTGAGGTGAGGTCCCGGGTCAATCGGTATCGGGTCTTCAAGAAGGTCATGGCATCCAACCTCGTAAGAGGTCCGATGATAGCATAGTCGGGGCTGGGGGCTAGGGACTGGAGACTCGGGCGAGAAGAAGAGGGATGAGGGGTTGGGATTCGAGAGAAGAAGGACGTGGCCCCGAGTTCCCAGTCCCGAGCCTCGAACCTCTGGGCCCGAACCCGGCAATGTTGGCTCCGCATCTAACGTAGAAGGATCTATTCGCACGGATTGAAGTCGTTCCGTGAGCTAAGGGGAGTGCCGGTGAAGCCGGAAGCCAAGGAAACCGCGGTGCTCGATTTGGGCGGGATGACCTGCTCGTCGTGTGCTGTGCGTATTGAGAAGGGGCTGGGCAACACGCCGGGCGTCCTCAGGGCGACGGTGAATTTCGCTACGGAGCAGGCGCACGTGCAGTTTGACCCTACGCGTGTGCGCCCGGAGGGGCTGATTCGAGCGGTTGAAGAGGAAGGTTACGAAGCCAAGGTCAACTCTTTGACTGGGGCAGCCTTCCGGCGCGGCGGCCCCGTTCCGGGCGCGCTCCCTGCCACGCTCACCCTGGACATTGCGGGCATGCGTTGCGCCTCGTGCGTGGGAAAGGTGGAAGCCGCGCTCAAGCTGGTCCCCGGCGTCAAAGCGGCGGCGGTGAACATAGCTACCGAAAAGGCCACGGCGGAAATCGACCCCGCGCAGGCATCGCTGGAGGCGCTGATGCGCAGCGTGGAGGAAGCAGGTTACGGCGCAACTCTGAGTTCGTTAGCAGGGATCCGTGCCACGCGCGAGCAGGCGGCCGAACGTGACCGCCGGAAGCGAGTGGAGGCCGCCGCGCTGCGCCGCGACCTGATCCTCTCGCTCGTGCTGGGTGTTCCCGTTGCCGCGATCAGCATGGTCATGGTGCGCTTCCCTTACGTGAACCAGATCCTTTTCGTGCTGACGTTGCCGGTGTGGGCGTACGCGGGCCGGCGCTTTCACGCGAACGCCCTGCGCCTGGCTTGGCACTTCTCCGCCAACATGGATACCCTGGTCTCGCTGGGGACCAGCGCAGCATTTGTCTGGAGCGTCGTGGCCATGCTGGCGGGAAAACAACACCAGGTTTACTTCGATTCCGCCGCAGTCATCATTGCTCTCATCTTGCTCGGCAAGGTTTTTGAGAGCCGGGCCAAGCGGCGCGCTTCCGACGCCATCAAGGCGCTCGTGGATTTGCAGCCCCCCACGGCGCGAGTGGAGCGGAATGGCGCGGTGCTGGAGACCCCCTGGGAAGAAGTGCGAGTGGGAGACGTGCTGGTGGTTCGCCCCGGCGACAAGATCCCGGTGGATGGAGTGGTGCTGGAGGGGACGACAGGCGTGAACGAGTCGATGCTCACCGGGGAGAGTTTGCCAGTGGAGAAACAGCCGGGCAGTGAAGTGACCGGCGGTACGATCAACGGAACCGGGGCTATCCGCTACCGCGCCACCCGCGTGGGTGAGGACACCACGCTGGCGGAAATCATCCGGGTGGTGGAAGCGGCGCAAGGCTCGAAGGCTCCGATTCAGAGATTGGCGGACCAGGTGGCGGGAGTGTTCGTCCCCATTGTCATGGCGGTTGCCCTGGTGACTTTCGCGGCGCACTTCCTGCTCAGTCGCAATCTGGCTGTGGCGGTCATCAATGCGGTTGCGGTGCTGGTGATTGCCTGCCCCTGCGCCATGGGTCTGGCCACGCCCACGGCCATCATGGTGGGCACCGGCAAAGGCGCCGAAACCGGCGTGCTGATTAAAGGTGGCGACAGTCTGGAGAAAGTCCGGAAACTGAGCACCATCATCTTCGACAAGACCGGAACTATCACCCGTGGCGAGCCGGCCGTGACTGACATCCTCCTTGTGACGGGTGGGGACGAACGGGAGCTGCTGTCGCTGGCGGCGGCGATTGAAAAGTCCAGCGAACATCCCCTGGGCGCCGCGATCGTGCGGGCAGCCGGGGAAAGAGGTCTTCAGCCTGCAAGGAATGGGCTGGCGGAATTCAGCTACACGCCGGGCCGCGGGGTGCGAGCGCGCCTCGGGCAAGAAACCATCCTGCTGGGGAATCGCCGCATGATGGAGGAAAACGCCGTCGCGTTGGGCGAGGCCGAGGAGGCGCTAGCCAAACTTGAGTGGGAGGGGAAGACCACGGTCCTGATCGCGCGGGGAAAGCGCCTCGCCGGCGTGCTGGGCATCCAGGACCCGCCGAAGCCGGAAGCTGCGGAGGTGGTCGAGTCGCTGCACGGTCTGGGGTTGAAGGTGGTGATGCTCACGGGTGACGCGCGTCGGACGGCGGAAGCCGTGGCCCGCGCGGTGGGCATTGAAGAAGTGGTGGCGGAGGTTCTCCCGCAGCAAAAGCTCCAGGCGATTGAGCAACACCAGAAGCAAGGCGAGGTGGTGGCGATGGTGGGAGACGGCGTGAATGATGCTCCGGCGCTGGCGCAAGCGGACCTGGGCATCGCGCTGGGCAGCGGCACGGCCGTGGCGCTGGAGACCGCAGACATCGCGCTGCTGGCTGACGACTTGCGCGGCGTGGTGCGCGCCATCGAGCTCAGCCGGCAGACGGTCCGCACCATCAAGCAGAACCTCTTTTGGGCTTTCATCTATAACGTCGTGGGGATTCCCATTGCCGCCCTTGGCTGGCTCAACCCCATGATTGCCGCGGCGGCCATGGCGTTTAGTTCGGTGTTCGTGGTGACGAACTCGCTGCGGCTGAAGCGTTTCTCGCCGTCCCTTTAGGTCCAACGGAAAGATTCACCACCAAGACATCAAGGACACAGAGAGAAGCGGAAATAGGGGCGGCCTCAGGCCGCCCTGGGTGCCGTGAGCCTCTCCCGGCTCGCCGCGCATGCGCCAACCCGGCCTCCCTGTGTTATGCTCTTACGTAAATGGACCAAAAGAACAAGCTTTACTTCGGCGACAACCTCAAAATCCTCCGAGACTACGTCGAAGACGCGAGCGTTGACCTTATCTATCTCGACCCGCCGTTCAACTCCAGCGCCACCTACAACGTGCTCTTCAAGGAAAAAAGCGGCGAAGAATCCGCCGCGCAGATCACGGCCTTTGAGGACACTTGGCAGTGGGGCCTGGAGTCGGAAGCGGTTTACAAGGAAATCGTCACCAGCGGCCCGCGCAAACTCGCCGACTTGATGCAAGCCCTGCTCGCGTTCCTGGGCCGCAACGACATGATGGCCTATCTGGTGATGATGGCGATTCGCCTCGTGGAATTGCGCCGGGTGCTGAGGGCCACCGGCAGCATTTACCTGCATTGCGATCCGACCGCGAGCCACTATTTGAAGCTGGTTCTTGATTCTATTTTCAGCCCCTGGAATTTCCTGAACGAGATTGTCTGGAAGCGGACAAGCGCTCACAGTAGTGCAAAACGGTATGGACCTGTCCACGACATTGTTCTGTTCTATTCAAGGACGGACCGATTCATCTGGAATGCTCAGTACTCACCCCACGACGAGAGTTACATTGCAACCCATTACAGAAGCAAGGACGAGTCAGGCAGGCCTTACACCCTGTCGGACCTTACTGCCGCAGGGAAGAGGCAAGGCTCTTCGGGAAAGTCCTGGCGGGGCTACTCCCCGGCTTCGAAGGGGAACCATTGGAAATTCACAATTGAAAACCTTGAACGCCTTGACGCGGAGGGGAGGATATATTGGCCATCGGCCGGGGGTTGGCCAAGGTACAAGCGTTACTTGGACGAAGTGAAGGGTGTCCCCATGCAAGACGTTTGGACAGATTTGGACCCCATTAACGCGAAGGCCATCGAACGTCTCGGCTATCCAACTCAGAAGCCGGAAGCACTTCTCGAACGCATTATCAAAGCCAGCAGCAATGAAGGCGATCTGGTCCTCGATCCCTTCTGCGGCTGCGGCACAGCCGTCGCCGTCGCCGAAAAGCTCAAACGACGCTGGATTGGCATCGATATCACATATCTCGCCATCAATCTGGTGCAGCGCCGCTTGCGGGACCATTTCCACGACGACCTGAGCCCCTACGAAATCATCGGCGCGCCCACGGACGTGCAGGGTGCGGAGGCGCTCAAAGAGATCAGCCCGCACCAGTTCGAGTGGTGGGCGGTGGACTTGGTGAACGCGCGGCCCGCCAAGGACCACAAGAAGGGCGCGGACACCGGCATCGACGGCTACATCAACTTTTTCGACGACAAGAGCGGCCAGGCCAAGCAGGTGATCGTGCAGGTAAAGAGCGGCTACGTGGGCGTGAACCACGTCCGCGACCTGAAAGGCGTATTGGACCGGGAGAAGGCGCCCATCGGCGCGCTCATTACGTTGCGGGAGCCTACCAAACCCATGCTCACCGAAGCTGCCGCCACGGGCTTCTACGAGTCCAAAGACTTTCCGGGCCGCTATCCCCGCCTCCAAATCCTCACCATCGCGGAACTGCTGGGAGGAAAGAAGCTCGAATACCCCACCCACCGCGTTGAAACCTTCGCCAAAGCAGAACGCAAGACGAAAAGTCAGCAGGAGGGTCTCTTTTAGATGCGCACAGTGCTGTCTAGCCGACCATTCGCCGGATATGATTCGACCAGCCGCAGGTTGTTGAGGAATGGTCGATTCCGCAGGTTCTCCCTAATAACATGAGACTATATTCTAAGAGAATTCGGGACACGAGGCTAACAGACCGTCTCCGGCTATTGGTTGCCAAGAAATACCTTGATTGGGCGGAGATGTTACCGGATTTCAATGGCGGGTTTATTGCGAACCTCCAGGAAATGCGTAAGCACCAGAGGGAGAGGTCACGGAGTTGCTTCGACAGGAGCCGGCCGCCTGAGGGTCTGAAGTTTAGCTACTCGCGTTGTGTCCTCATGGAGTTCTTTCCGCTCGAAGAATTTCAATCGATGGATACAGCAATCCGCAAGTTATTTCCAGAACGGATGATCGGATACGACAACCTCGACGACTTCAGGATGCAGGCGACCGACTTGTCCTCATTTGGCGACCACCATGTCGGGATTCTCGCTCGAAAGAAGCAGTTTTTTGCACGCCCAGTGGCGATTCTCGATGATCTGCCGCCCGAGGCCAGATACATTTCGGTTTGGGTTCATAAGGTACTTCCTTCCGCGTTTGTCCTTTCCTTTGACGTGGTCTTGGACGAAAAGGTAACAAACGGGCTGAGAAGGCTTTATGACAGGATGTACCTTTCTCCCGTCCGCTTCCGAAAGTGGCTCCCGCTGAGGCTTTTTGAAGGAGCGCGCTCCGAGGGTTGCCCGGAACAGGCTATGGAAGAGGCCGTATTCGACTGGCTGGGCGAGGTGCGGTTGCGGATCGAGGCACTGCTTCGACACCATTTCTGTGGCTACTTTTCAAGACGCTTCCATGGTAAAGGGCCGAGGCTACCTGCAATCGAGTTCTTCGATTTGGAAGGAGTTTCCGGTGAGGCGGAAGAGTTTAAAGCTTGGCTAGAAAAATCCTGCGGCTGGGGTGAAGCTCTTGGAATATACAGACCGGTGATTGAGTTCAACGGATACAAAGATAACGACCTGATCTTTGTCCTCAGTGAGAGGAGTCGAAGCGAAACTCCGGATGCGCACCGAATGTTATTTTTGGGTGGAGTATCCCAGAAAGAAGAAGACCGAGAGCAACGACAGGCTTTGCTGGTTGACGGCATCTTGAGGAGTGTTTTGCCGTTTGTTGTCTTCCTAGAATTTCTGACCCGGATTCGGCGGACAATGGAGACCCTGAGGTTGCGCGTCTATCGAAGATTGGCGCAACAGAGATTTTTCGCCGCTTTTGGCTTTCGAAAAGACATAGGACTTCACAGTCAGCTCCAGAGAGGATCACTGCTTCTGAGCCGTTTTGCCGTTGAGTTTGGGCATAACGAAGAGTTCCTAAAACGTGCCTTTTCGGAACTGCAGTCTTTCAACCCAATTGCAGGACGACCTAGGTTTCAGAACCTCAGAGAAACATTCTTCGCAGTAATTGGATATCACATTGCAACTCTTCAGACGCATGTGGAGCTTGTATCGAAGTCATTCATAGAACATCTTTCGGCCCGCAACATGGACTTGACGTACCGTCTGCAGTGGCGAATGTACGCCTGGACAGTGACCGCAACAATGGCCGCTGTTCTGGCGCTGCTCGCAAACTGGAGCGCCATTACGAACATTTTCAAGGCGGTCGTAGGTATGTTGTCGCGGTAGCGGCGGGTGACAAACTCTCCCGTCCAAGCGTGTAGCCACGGCACCGGTTTCGTGCCGTGGGCTTTTTGCAGCCTTCACGAACCCACGGCATAAAGTTCATGCCGTGCCTACCACCCCTCACCCGCCCTCCTGTGTCGGGCACCCTCTCCCCTCGGAGAGGGCTGTGCGAGAGGCCCCCGGCCCCTCTCCCGCCGCGGCGGCCATGGCGTTCAGTTCGGTGTTCGTGGTGACGAACTCGCTGCGGCTGAAGCGTTTCTCGCCGTCCCTTTAGGTCCAACGGAAAGATTCACCACCCAGACATCAAGGACACAGAGAGAAGCGGAAATAGGGGCGGCCTCAGGCCGCCCCCGAGTGTCGGGGCACAGCGTCCCGACTCCTGTCGGGACAGGTGCTGTGCGGTTACAACGACTCCATGTTAGAATCGCGCCTACCTAACGCTACTCGAGTGAGGGATGCATGGCAAAAAAGCAAACGACGGGAGGGGCGGGCAGTCCGGCAGCGTCGATGACGCCGGTGGTCGCCGCCACCCTGACAGGAGTGATCTATCAGGCCCGCTTGTTGAACCGGCAAGCCAAGCTGAATATCAAGGAAGAAGAGATTATCTCGGACGTGGTCACTCTGTGGCGCAAACTGAACGAGCAACTGGCGGGCGAGAAGAAGTAGGAAGGCAGCGGGGAACTCGTTTCTCCGGGGCTCGCAACCCGCCGAAAGCGCTGGCGATGTTTGAACGATCCTTGGCGATGGCTTATTTCCCCGACCGGCCGTGGCCGCGGGCCAGATCCTGAACGAAGCTGATGAGGCGGGGGTCCTGCCAGTCGGTGGCTCCGATGATCTTCTCGGCGACGTTTCCCTCGCGGTCGAGGATGTAAGTTTCCGGAAACTTGAAGGTGCCGAAACGCCCGGCCACCGCCTGGTGGGAGTCCAGCGCGATGGGATAGGACAGGCCATAGTGAGTTACGAATTCTTCCACGGCTCGGCGGTTCTGGTCGACACTCACTCCGATAACGGTCACGCCTTGTTCTCGCATCTGTTCGGAAAACTTTTGCAAGCCCGGCGTCTCCTCGACGCAGGGCGGGCACCAGGTGGCCCAGAAGTTTACGAGCACCACCTGCCCGCGATAGTCGCCTAAAGAGAGGGAGCCGGGGCCGAGGGCGGGCAGTTTGAAGTCCGGGGCCGGATCGCCGATGGCGACGGGGCGGGGCTCCCGCAGGCGCCAGGCCAAGAGGATGGCGCCGGCAACCACCACCACCAGCAGGATCAGTTTGCCCAGATTGGTTTTGCTCATGCTCCGCCCCTCCATTATAATTACTCTTTACGTTTATGCCCGCATTTTTACTGAGGTGCGCAGGGGTCTCGGACCCACCCTCGAGGGGCCTCGCGGGCCGTCGGCATGAGCGAAAATCCTCGCGTCTCCGTGATCATCCCGGCCCGCAATGAAGCCGCCAACATCGCGCGTGTCGTCCGTTCCGTCGCGGCCCAGCCGGGCGTCCTGGAGATCATCGTTGCGGATGACCAATCCCAGGACGGCACAGGAGAAATCCTCGAGGGGCTGAGAGCCCAAATCCCCGCGCTGCGTGTCTTACGAATTGAATCTCTGCCGGAAGGATGGCTCGGCAAGACTCATGCGGTGGCCACGGCGGCGCGGCTCGCGGCGGGCGATTGGCTGCTGTTCACCGATGCGGATACGGAACACCTAGCTGGCAGCCTGGCGGCTTTGCTCGCGCGCGCGGAGCAGGAGCGTGCCGACCTGCTTTCGCTCTCACCGGGGCAGGAAATGCCCACCTGGTGGGAGAAGGCGGTGATCCCGCTGGTTTACGTCAACCTGGCGAGGCTCTACCGCTTCGAGGAAGTCAGCGATCCGAATTCGCCCACCGCCGCGGCGAACGGGCAGTACGTGCTGATTCGCCGCGCGGCTTACGAGCGAGCCGGCGGCCATGAGGCGGTCCGGGCGGCAATCCTCGAGGATGTGGAGCTGGCCAGACACGTGAAGGCGTCCGGCGGCAGGCTGCTCTTCCTGCCGGGCGCCGCGTGGGTGCGCACGCGCATGTATCGAAGCTTTTCCGAGATGCGGCGGGGATGGACGAAGAACCTCTACCTGCTCTACGGGCAGAGGCCCGGGCGGATGCTCGCGGCGGTGTGTGAGCTTTGCCTTCTCGATGTTGCGCCGCCGCTGGCGCTCGTCGCCCTGTGCTTGATGATCGCTCTCGGCAGGGGGGGCGCCGCGGCGATGCTCACAGCGCTCGGATGTTTCCTGGTGGCGATGTTCCGCCAGTGGAGTCACAGCGGGGCGCTCCGCCGGCTGGGTTTTGAGCCGCGTCTGGCGGATTACGAGATCCTTGGCGCCGGCCTGTTCAGTTTGCTGCTGCTCAACTCCCTGCGCGTATACCGCCTGGGCGGCCGCGTGGAGTGGAAGGGTCGCCACTATTCGACCCGAGGGGCGGGGAAGGAGACCGGATGATTTACTTGACGCGACGGGCGGAATTCTCCGCCTCGCATTTCTACCACAGCCCGGCGCTCAGCGCGGAGCAGAACCGCCGCATCTTCGGCAAGTGCAACAACCCGCACGGGCACGGCCACAACTACACGCTGGAGGTCACGGTGGCCGGGGAGATTGACCCCACCACGGGCATGGTGCTGGATCTGAAGGAGCTTAAGAAAGTGCTCGAAAGCGAGGTCCTGGATTTGATGGACCACCGGTTCCTCAATAAGGAAGTCCCGGCGTTCGCCGCGAAAATCCCCACCACTGAAAACATCGCGGTGGAAATCTGGAAACTGCTCGCTCCGAAACTTTCCTTTGGCAAGCTGCATCGGATAAGGTTGTACGAGACTCCCGATCTTTTTGTGGATTATTACGGAGAGTGATGGTCTACCTGACCCGCCGCTACCGATTCGCTGCTGCCCACCGTCTGCACAGCGATGCCCTCACAGCAGAAGAGAATCGTCGGGTCTACGGGAAGTGCAACAACCCTTACGGGCATGGGCACAATTACGTGGTGGAGGTCACCCTGGCGGGGGAGATTGATCCTGCCACCGGCATGGTGTACGACCTGGCGGCGCTGGACGGCATCGTCCAGGAAGAGGTGCTGGAGCGCTTCGACCACACCCACTTGAACCTCGACGTGGAAAACTTCCGCGGGCATGTCCCCACCACGGAAAACCTCTGCGTCGAAATCTTCAATCTGCTCGAAAAGAAGTTGGCGGGAGACGGGGTACGCCGCTCCGCGCGGCTCGCTCGCGTGCGCCTGGAGGAGACCAGCTCCAATTCCTTTCAATACGAGGGCGAACGGACAACCGAGAGCAGAAAGTGAGAGGAAGAGGATGAAGGAAAACCCACAGACGGCTCTGAAGGATTTGGAAAGAACCAGGCAAGCGGACCTCCTGGAAGACGCGGTGCGGGAGATGATCCGCCAGGTCGGCGAGGACCCCCGACGCGAGGGGTTGATGGAGACTCCTCACCGGGTGGCCAGGTCGTGGCGGTTCCTGACCAGCGGCTACCAGCAAAGTGTGGACCGGGTCCTGAATGGGGCTCTCTATTCGGTGGCCTACGATGAGATGGTCATCGTGAAGGACATCGAGGTTTTCAGCCTCTGCGAGCACCACTTGCTGCCTTTCTTCGGGCGTTGCCACGTGGCGTATGTTCCGACGAACAAAGTCATCGGGCTGAGCAAAATCCCCCGGCTCGTCGACGTCTTCGCCCGGCGGCTACAGGTGCAGGAACGTCTGACCACCCAGATCGCCGAGGTCATCATGGAGAAGATTAAACCGCAAGGGGTGGGCGTCATCATTGAGGCGAGGCACCTCTGCATGATCATGCGCGGAGTGGAGAAGCAGAACTCCGTCGCCGTGACTTCCGCCATGCTGGGTGTCTTCCGCGACTGCGACCAGACCCGCGCGGAGTTTTTGAGGTTGGTGCGGGAGAGATCTTAGGGGCTTGGGGCTAGGGACTCGGGATTGGGGAAAAGAGCCGGACCTTGAGATTCGAAGTTAAGGATTGGGGACAAAGCAGCGGGGTTCAGGAATAAAGGGTTCGGGATTAGGGATGGACCAGCAGGGATTGGGGATCAGGGGATAAAGACTCCGGGAAAATGCATGTGAGCCGCACTCCGGGACGAGTCTCTGACTGCTGCACACCTCCGCAATTGCTGGTTTCACATTCCCAGTCTCAAATCCTAAAATCTCGTTCCCGAGTCCCTTACCCCTAACCCAAATCCCTAATCCCTAATCCCGAGTATTTATGGGGCAACTCGAGGGCAAAATCGTTCTCGTTACTGGCGCCAGTCGAGGCATCGGCCTGGCGATTGCCCGCCTGCTGGGGCGCGAGGGCGCCAAGCTCGTCCTGGTGGCTCGCGACGGGAAGGCCCTGCGGCGAGCGGCGGAGCTCATCCCGGGAGAACCCTTGCGCGTTGTTGCGGACGTCACTCGCCCGGCCGACGTCAGGAGACTCTTCGCGAGCGTGCGGCGACGGCTTAAGCGTCTCGATGTGCTGGTGAATAACGCCGGGGTCTTTACCTTCAAGCCCTTTGTTCGAACCACCCTGGAAGACTGGCGCGCCAACATCGAGACCAACCTGACCTCGCTGTTTCTCACCACGCAGGCCGCCTTGCCGCTCCTTGCACGCAGCCACGCCCCGCATCTGGTAAACATCCTTTCCATCTCCAGCCGCCAGGCTTTTGCAAACTGCTCCGCCTACACCGCCTCGAAGTTCGGCGCGCTGGGCCTGACGCGCGTGCTCGCTCAAGAACTCCGCAAGCGCAAAATCCGCGTGACGGCCATCCTGCCCGGGTCAACGAGTACACGCCTGAGCAGGGAATTCGGCTTTCCGGTTCACCGGCCTGACCTGATCCAACCTGAGGATGTCGCCAACGCTGTTTGTGGAGCGCTGCTTCAACCCACGCGCACCACCATCGAAGAAATCCTCCTCGTGCCCTCGAAGGGCGCCCTGTAGCCGTCTGGGGTGAAAGCGTCCGGGCACGAGTTCACTCGTGCCGCAGGACTGCCGCGGATCGGCCCGGCTTCAGCCCCGCCCCGCGCTGCGGGGCGGGACGGGCCCACCCTCTCCCCCCAGGCGGGAGAGGGTATGGGGTGAGGGGGAGACCTGGGCTGCCGCGGGTTGCCGATAAAAAGCATCCCGATAGAGAGCATCGGGACCGGTCGGGACGGGTTCCACTCCGCGCTTCCAGCTCAGACGATGATTATCTGACTGACCCAACCTAACAGTTGTTCTCAACTGGTTCCTACATGACAATTTGTCGGTGGCAAGGCATCTTCTGCCCGGGAAGCAAAAAGGCTTCCCGGGAGCTTCGTTAAAATGCCTCTGGAGCGCGCCAGGATGCCCCAGGAACGGTCTTCGCTGGAGAGCCTAGGGAAATAGCCGTCCGGTTCCTGCCGGCGCGTCCTGGGGCAATTAAAGCGCTGCTATGGTTTTTGGTAGGGGCAAAAACACATTGCCCGAGGTGGCGGCCGCCCCTGACTGGCTAATGTCCCGAGTCAGACGTTCGTTACGGAAGTGCGTCAGGGCACGGCTTCCCGCCGCGGCGGGTGCCGCTGACTGGGGCCCATAGTAAGTCCTTGTGCTCCTGCGGCGGGCGAAAAGCCCGCCGCAGGAGCAGAAGAGCGAGAACTGGTGACCGTCTCTTCTGGCATGGCCAGAAGCCATGCCCTGACAAGTTATCAAAGGAATTTCTGAGACGGGGACGCTAGCCTGGGCGGAAGGATTCACATGGGCGGCGGGGCTAGTTATCCCTGGGAGCTTGGCGCTCGGGTTGTTCCGGCGCGCTCACTGCCCGCGCCACGAAGGCTTTGATGCGCTTGCGGTCCTCCGGCGAGATCTCAACGAATTGAACCCCCATGCCAAAGTTGGCGACATGGTAAGTGACTTCGGCGCTGGCCACAATGACGGCGCTGGGATCATCCAGGTGAAAGCGCAGGGACACGCTGGAGCCGATGGGCAGGGGTTGCTTGGTCTCAATGAACAGGCCGCCCACGCTGATGTCCCTGGAAAACGCCAGGGACATGCACTCCTGGCACTGGACCTGGGTGGCCAGGGGGGCGCGGGGAGACTGGCGCAGCTCGCCTTTCTTGCGGTGGATCAGGCGGAGCAGCTTGTCGCGGTTTTCGGGGTCTATCTCCGTGAACTCTACCGCGCCCCCGTGGCCGGCCTCGTGATAACAGACCCTGGCCTTGACCTCCATAAAGGGCAGGTGTTTGGCTGGGCGGAAGCGAAGGTGCACCTCTGTCCCGGGAGGCAGGGAGTCCGGGATGGTGAGGAAGAGTCCTCCGCCGCCCAGCGTCAAGGCGCGCACCTGGTGGGTTTCACTTCCTGTTGTGTATTCAACAGGGAATGCGAGGCTAATGCGCGGGTACTTGCGAACTCTGTTCCCTTTCAAGGGCCTTGTCCTGCTTTGCCAATAACGCGCGAGGTGAGGTGGGAATTCTAACACAGTTCAGGGTTGACAATACCTGCTGCATCCGCAAGCCCCAGGCGACCGGGAAGAGGCCGTCCGCTCAGGAGATTCCGCTCGCATCCATGCAAGGCCCACTCCGCGGGCGCCTTCCGGCTCTTTATACTCAATCTGCTCAATATGCTATAGCATCTTCCCGGACTTGGCGCGCCCGCCGGGCGGCGCTGGTTTACTCCTGCAAGGGCATGTCCGGCGATGAATTACTTTGCCTAATCGCGACAAGCTGTGATATCCTAGCCTTGGGAAAAAAGGGAAAAGTTGTGAGAAGCGAGGAGATTGGCGGATGCCGTTGACCCGTGAAGCGAAGTCCTCTGTAATTGAGCGCTACAAGGTTCATCCCAAGGACACGGGTTCACCGGAAGTTCAAGTTGCCCTCCTCAGCGAGCGCATCACCTATCTGAACGACCATTTTCAAGCCCACCGCAAGGACCATGCCTCGAGGCGTGGCTTGCTGATGATGGTGGGTAAACGCAAGCGCTTGCTGGAGTATTTGAAGCGGCAGGATCCCGAGCGCTACAAACAGGTGATTGAAAGGTTGGGCATCCGCAAGTAGCCCGGTTGTGATCCAAGAGTTTGAGAGATTGGGAACTGGCAGCCGATGGAGACGACCCCCCGGATTTCCGGTGCGGGTCGTTTTTTCTTTGCTGGGCTGTGCCTCCTCGGGTTTGGTTTAGAACACCGAGCCGCGCAAACCTCGAACCGCAACCCCTTTATCAACCAATTTGAATTCGGCAGCGGCCGCGGAAACCGGGCTGCCGGGCGTGACGGGAACCCGAAACGATCCCGCACCCCAGGCAGACCCCACCCGGGCCGTACCGAGCAGGGAGAATAAACAATGCAGCAAGTTAGTATTCCGCTGGGAGCCAATACCCTTACGATTGAGTGCGGCAAGGTTGCCAAGCAGGCGAACGGTTCGGCCCTCATCCGCTACGCCGACACGGTGGTTCTGGCCACCGCGTGTTCCACCGACCCTCGGGAAGGGATTGATTTCTTCCCCTTGACGGTTGACTATCGTGAATACACTTACGCCGCGGGAAAAATCCCCGGCGGCTTCTTCAAGCGCGAAGGTCGGCCCACCGAGAAGGAAATCCTCACTTGCCGGCTGATTGACCGGCCGCTGCGGCCGCTGTTCCCGGAGGGCTTCCAGGACGAGACGCAGGTCATCTCCATGGTGCTTTCGGCGGACTCTGACAACAACCCGGACGTGCTGGGCGTGGTGGCAGGCGCCGCCGCCTTATACCTTTCGGACATCCCCTTCTATAACCCGGTGGCGGCAGTGCGGGTGGGCCTGGTGGACGGGCGGTTGGTGACCAACCCCAGCTATGCGGAAATCAAGACGAGCCTTTTGAACCTGATTGTGGCGGGCAGTGAAGACGCCATCGTGATGGTGGAAGCAGGCGCCAAGGAAGTTTCCGAGGAAACCATTATCGACGCCATTCAGCATGCCCACGCCGAAATCAAAAAGATCGTGGCCGCGCAGAAAGAACTGTTTACCAAGCTGGGCATCCGGAAGCGGGAGTTCACCCCGCCCGCCCGCGACGAAGCGCTCTGCCAGGAAGTGGAGCAGAAGGCGGGAGCGGCGCTCCACGCCGCCATGGATACCTCCGTTTACAAAAAGCTGGAAAGCCACCGCAAGATTGCCGAAATCCGCAAGGCGCTGGTGGAGAGCTATCCCGAGGACGACGAAGAGAAGCGCCGCAATGTGGCCCACTATTTCGACGCGCTCGAGGAACGCTACTTCCGCGGCGACGTCCTCCAGAAGCGCCAGCGCCCGGACCACCGGGCCTTTGACCAGGTCAGGGAGATCACCTGCGAGGTGGGCTTGCTGCCGCGCACGCACGGTTCTGCCCTGTTCACGCGCGGCGAAACGCAGGCTCTGGTGACTTGTACGCTCGGCACGGCAGAGGATATGCAACGCCTGGACGTGCTGGAAGGAGAGTCCTTCAAGCGCTTCATGCTTCATTACAACTTCCCGCCCTTCAGCGTGGGAGAAGTGGCTTTTCTGCGTGGTCCCGGGCGGCGGGAGATTGGCCACGGGGCGCTCGCGGAACGCGCCTTGCTGGCGATTATCCCGGAAGAAACGGAATTCCCTTACACCATCCGGGTGGTTTCTGACATCCTGGAATCCAACGGCTCCTCGTCCATGGCTACGGTCTGTGGTGGTTGCCTGGCGCTGATGGATGCGGGAGCGCCCATCAAGTCGCCGGTGGCGGGCATCGCCATGGGACTGGTCAAAGAAGGCGAGAAGTACGCGGTGCTCACGGACATCGCGGGCGCCGAGGACCATTACGGCGACATGGACTTCAAAGTGGCCGGCACACGCGACGGCATCACCGCCCTGCAGATGGATATCAAGGTCACGGGCATCACCCCCCAGATCATGTCGGAAGCCCTCGCCCAGGCGAGGGCCGGACGCTTGCATGTGCTGGGGAAGATGCTCGAGGTGCTGCCCGAGCGCCGCGCCAACATTTCCGCATTTGCCCCGCGCATCTACACCCTGCACATCAACCGTCAGAAGATTGGCGAGTTGATCGGCCCGGGCGGGAAAATCATCCGCGGGATCGTCGAGCAAACCGGCGCCAAGATTGATGTGGAAGATGACGGCAAGGTGAATGTGGCGGCCGTGGACGAGGCCGCCGCCAACAAGGCCCTCAAGATGATCAAGGACCTGATGGCGGAAGCGGAACTCGGCAAGACCTATCTGGGCAAGGTGGTTCGCCTGGCGGACTTCGGCGCCTTCGTAGAAATCTTCCCGGGAACCGATGGCCTCTTGCACATCAGCGAAGTGGCCGAGCACCGCATCCGCGACATCCGCGACGAACTCAAAGAGGGCGACCAGCTCCTGGTGAAGGTCATCGCCATGGAGGGCAACAAAATCCGCCTGAGCCGCAAAGCCGTCCTGCGCGACCAGCGGGCGAAAGCCGCCCACAAGGCCGAGCCGCACGCCCCCCAGGAGCCTCAGGAAAACAAAACACACTCATAAGTATTCCTGCGAGTCGAAGCATAAAGTGAGTAGATACAAGCCAACAGCTCGGTTCCCGCTGTTCGGTGCTGAGTCGTTCGTCGAAGGAAGGAATCGTACTTCATTTCCTCGAGGGTCGCTGTAAAGAGGTGCGCAGTCTGGCTATCTGGATGGCTGGACCCTTCACGTTGCGGCGGCAAAAGGAGATCGACGCCCCTCTGAGCCGGAATCCGCAAGGAAAGTTCTTCCGGGCCTCTCTCCGGGCTGACAGCTCAGTAGAGGCAGATAGTTCCTCAAGAGATCCGCCCCGATTCGATCGGGCAGGAATGACGGGGCCATGACCAGAGCTGCTACGTTTGGGCTTCCTTGGACCACCCCTTGCTCTTGCCGCGCCCTATGAAATAGCATTCGAACCCTAGGCGGGTAAGCAGTTCGCCGTCTAAGAAGTTGCGACCGTCCAAGACAATGGGACAGCGCATGAGAGCGTGCAGCTTGCCAAAATCCAGTTCACGAAAGTCCGGCCAGGCCGTCAACAACAGAAGGGCGTCCGCGCCTTTGGCCGCCTCGTAGGGGTCGGACACGAGCGTAATTTGGGGCAGGACCATGCGCGCGTTTTTCATAGCGCGCGGGTCGTAGGCGCTGACGTGAACTCCCTCGTTCAGTAGACGGCGAATAATCTGGACCGCCGGAGAGTCACGGACGTCATCGGTGTTGGGTTTGTATGCCAGGCCGAGGACAGCAAGCTTCTTCCCGTCTAATGTCCAGAGCGCATCCCTGACTTTTTGGACAAACCGAGCACACTGCTCACCATTGATCCGGGCCACCTCCGCCAGTAGCCGAAAGTCGTAACCTAGTTGTTTGCTGATCTGCTGAAACGCCATCACGTCCTTCGGAAAGCAGGATCCCCCGTACCCAATTCCTGCCTGGAGAAAAAAGGGAGAGATCCGAGAATCCATACCCATTCCCCGGGATACGTCCTCCACGTCGGCACCGGCCAACTCGCAGACAGTACTGATGGCGTTGATAAAAGAGATTTTCATTGCTAAAAAGGCGTTGCTCGCGTGCTTAATCAGCTCCGCACTTTTGACATCTGTAGCCATGAGCGGCGGAGCTTTCACATTTCCCTCGTGTCGCGATATGTAATAGGAGCCCGAGGTGAGCGGTTCGTAGACCTCCTCCAGCAGCATCCGCGCTCGCTCCCTCTCGACGCCCACGATGATGCGGTCGGGATACAGGAAATCACGAACTGCACACCCTTCCCGCAGAAATTCAGGATTAGAGGCGATGTCGAAAGGGATATTTCGATGAGCGGCCAGGGCAACCCTCCGCCGAATATTTTCACACGTATTCACGGGTACGGTGCTCTTTTCTACTATCAGACGGTATTCAGAAAGATGTTTGCCAATTTCCCGGGCCACTGCCTCCACAGCGGTCATGTCGGGCGAGCCATCGGGGCGCGCTGGCGTGCCCACCGCGGCAAAAATCACCCCACAGCGCGAAACCCCCTCCGATTCAAGTCCGAGAACTGTAGGCGGCCTTCTTGGGTCACCTTTCCCAGTAGCTCATCCAGCCCTGGTTCGTAATGGCTGCTACGACCCTGGCGGTAGTTGCTCAGTTTTTCGAGATCCTTTTCGATCAACACAACCCGGCGCCCAATTTCCGCAAAGCACGCTGCGGCGACAGCCCCGACGTATCCTCCGCCAATGACGCAAATCTCCATTCTCACTCCCTCCACCTTCGGATAGCCAATGCTGAAAGGACGAAATGAATCCTGGCCGGGTCATCTCGGGCGAGTTCGAAACTTGATGAACGTCCCACGTGGGGAAGGCTCAGACCAATTCACTACCCTGCCGTAAGGCCGCCCGATGAGAAAATGCTCCAATCATGGCCGGACTGAAGCTTCCCTTGATCGCCTACGCGGTCGACGCGATCCCGCCGGGGTCGCCGCTTGGGCACGGAAGAACGCGATCGTGTCCGCCAGTCCCTGATCGAATCCTACTTTTGGACACCAGTCCAGGCAACTCGTTGCGCGCGTGATGTCGGGTCGGCGCCGACGCGGGTCATCCTCATCCCCGGGAGCGACCTTTATCTGGCTCCGCGAACCTGTAAGCTCTATGATGCGTTGCGCCAGTTCGATAATCTTCGTTTCGACCGGATTGCCGAGGTTGACAGGAAGGTGCACCTCCGATTTGAGGAGGCGATACAAACCTTCGACCAGGTCGGTAACGTAACAGAAGCTGCGCGTCTGCAAGCCTCCACCTTTAATGATGAGGGGTTGATCGGCCAGCGCGCGGGTAATGAACTCCGGAACGGCCCGGCCATCGCCGGGGCGTAACCTGGGGCCATAGGTGTTGAAAATGCGAGCAATGCCCGTGTTGAGTCGATAGAGGCGGTGATAGGCCATGGTCATCGCTTCTGCAAAGCGCTTGGCTTCATCGTACACTGCCCGCGGCCCGACCGGGTTCACGTTGCCGAAGTAGTCTTCGCGCTGAGGGTGTACGGCTGCGTCGCCGTAAACTTCCGAAGTTGAAGCCAGCAAAAATCTGGCGCCCTTCGCCCGGGCCATTTCCAGAAGGTTGTGAGTCCCCGTCGATCCCGCCAGCATGGTTTCAACGGGATGGCGGAAGTAATCCGCCGGGCTGGCGGGGGAAGCCGTATGCACCACGTAAGCCACTGGCCCGGCCAGGCGAAGCGGTTTGGTGATGTCCTGCTCCAAGAATTCGAACTCCGGCGAGGACATGGCGTTTTGGACATTCTCCACGCGGCCCGTGATGAGGTTATCAACGCACAAGACGCGATGACCCTCGAGCAAGAGACGCTCGCAAAAGTAGGAACCGATAAGTCCGGCCCCGCCAGCCACAACAGCTCGTTTCTTTCGGGATTTTTGCCTCACATTTCCCCTTTTCCTAACTTTTGAAATACCGAAATTATAACGCCCATTCCGTCTGATGCAAAGATGGCCGGGCCCTGCTGAACCTACGCTTCACCGCTTTCTCCCGCAACGGCTCGGGCAGCTTGCGGTTGGACGTCCGCCCCCGCAGCCGGTGCACGATGCCTCGGTCGCCCTCCTTCCGCAACCGCTTCAGCAGCTTCCGCACCCAACGATCCGTCAGCCCTAGTTGCGCCGCCGCCTGCTTCTGACTCAGCTGCCCCTTCCGTACTTCGTGCAAAACCTTCAGATGATCTCGCTCTCTCTGGCTCATTAACAACAGCTCCGGTTGGCTCATCCCCCCAGCTTGCCTCGCCTCAACCGGAACTTTCTACTTTGCTAGAAGAGGAACTTCTCACTTTGCTGCGACAATCAGCGCGAATCCTTTTGCGTCCTAAAACGTGTTTTGATAGAATCCGCGCCCAGATTGTTCCCAGGAAATCCGTGGAGGGACGGGGGGCCGAAGCTTCTCGTCATGACGACCCGGATCCTTAAACGCTTAAGACGCACGTTGGATGCATGGGAGGTGAGGCGATGGGATACCTCGACAAGCTGGATCTGGACAAGAAACTCGAGTCCAAGGAAGAGTACGAGGAACTGCTGGAAGAGTACCAACTCAAAATGCTGAAACTCCAGCGGAAGATTATTGAGAAGGGCCTGGCCGTCTGCGTGGCCTATGAAGGGTGCGACGCGGCGGGCAAGGGGGGGAACATCAAGCGGCTGATTGAAACCCTCGACCCCCGCGGCTATGAGGTCCATCCCATCGGCGCGCCCGGCCCCGGGGAGAAAGCCCAACATTACCTGCGCCGTTTCTGGCTGCGCCTGCCGCCCCGCGGGCGCATCGGCATCTTCGACCGCACCTGGTACGGGCGCGTGCTCGTGGAGCGCGTCGAGAAGCTTGCCAAGAAAGAGGAATGGCAGCGCGCCTACCGCGAGATCAATGAGTTTGAGCGCCAGCTGGTGGACGACGGCCTGATCCTGGTGAAGTTCTGGCTCCACATTTCCAAGAAGGAACAGCTCGACCGCTTCAAGAAGCGCGAGAAAGATCCTTGGAAGAACTGGAAGCTCACGCAGGAAGACTGGCGGAACCGGGAGAAGTGGGACGATTACATCGCGGCCCTGGAAGAGATGTTCGAGAAAACCGATACGGACTACGCCCCCTGGACCATCATCGAAGGCAACTGGAAGTGGTGGGCGCGCATCAAGGCGCTGAAGACCGTCGTCAACAAGATCGAAGCTCGCGTCTGACTTCACGAGCGAAGACTGCTTGCTGTAGCCGCGGTCCCGTCCCGCTCCGCGGGAGGACTGTCGCCAGGTTTTTTTGGGCCTTTTGCCGCTGCTTAGGTTCATGGGCCTGTGACCAACCCCGGGTTGGGCGCTGCCTGGCAAGCCGCGTCCGGCGCCGAGCGCCGCATGAGCCCGCCAATCGGTTCAGGGCATACCACCTTGCGACGACTTCCCTCTAATCCTACTGCACACATGAAGCGTCCTCGCGCATGGCATGATGGGGCTTTATGGGAGGCCTGAAATGATACGCAAGCAAGCTTTGGGGATGGCCGCTTTAGGGGCGGCGATCCTGTGCGTGAGTTCTGCGTTTAGGCCGCTCTGGGCACAGTCGCCGGTGAAGATTTGGGAGGAACCCCTGCTGATCCCGACCTATCAGGTCGGTGAGCCTGACCGGAATCCCATTTTCTATAGCGGGCGGGCCTATCAGGGGGCCAAGGGAGCGATTTACCCTTACCCCATTCTTGATAAACTCACGGATGTTCGTGAGAACAAGACCTACAAGGCTGTTTATCTCGAAAACCAATACGTAAAGCTCTGCGTTCTCCCGGAAATCGGCGGGCGGATCTTGTCCGGCGAAGACAAAACGGATAACTACGACTTCTTTTGTCATCAGCACGTCATCAAGCCGGCGCTGATCGGCATGCTCGGCGCCTGGATCTCGGGCGGCGTGGAGTGGAATATCCCGCATCATCACCGCGCGTCCACCTACATGACGGTTGACCACACTCTCCAGGAGAATCCCGATGGCAGCAAGACCCTTTGGGTGGGGGAGCTGGAGTACCGGCACCGCATGAAGTGGATCATCGGCTTGACCCTTTATCCCGGCAAGTCCTACCTGGAAGCGACTGTCAAGCTGTTCAATCGCACGCCCCTCGTTCACTCCTTCCTGTACTTCGCCAACGTCGCAGTCCACGCCAACGAGAACTATCAGGTGATCTTTCCGCCCAGCACGGAGTTTGCAACCTACCACGGCAAGAACGAGTTCTTGCGCTGGCCCATCTCCGACCGCGATTTCGGCGGGCTGGATCTGGGCGGCCCGCTGGACGTGAGTTGGTGGAAGAACCATCCCTCGCCCACCTCCTGGTTCTGCTGGAATTGCCAGGAGGACTTCTTCGCGGGCTATGACCACGGCCAACAGGCGGGCGTCGTTCACGTGGCCGATCATCACATCGTTCCGGGAAAGAAGTTCTTTGAGTGGGGGCCGGGGCCCGAAGGCCGGATGTGGGACAAGATTCTGACCGAAACCGACGGGCCCTACCTCGAGCTGATGGCCGGGGCTTACTCGGATAATCAGCCGGACTATAGCTGGATTCAGCCCTACGAGGTCAAGACCTTCAAGCAGTATTGGTATCCCATCCGGCAGATGGGAGGCGTGAAGAACGCCAACCGCGACGCGGCGCTCAATCTGGAGGTGGATTCCCACGGCGCCGCCAAAATCGCGCTCAACACAACCTCCGAATTCGCCGACGCCAAAGTCGTGGTCGAGGCGGGAGAAAGGGTGCTCTTTGAGCAAAAGCTGGACATCAGTCCGGAGAAACCTTTTGTGAAAGAGCTCCCTCTGCCCAGCGGCGTGAAAGAGGAAGATCTGAGGGTATCCCTGTTATCTTCCGACGAGCGAGAAATCATTTCTTACCGTCCCTTGAAATCCAAAAACTTTCCGCTGCCCGAACCGGTAAAGCCTCCCCCGCCTCCCAAGGAAATCAAGAGCGTTGAGGAGCTTTACCTCACCGGGCTGCGCCTGGAGCAGTTTTACAGCCCGGCCCTCGAACCTTATCCCTACTATGAGGAAGCGCTGAAAAGAGATCCGGGGGATGTCCGGGTGAACAGCCAACTCGGCATTCTCTATTGCCGGCGGGGAATGTTCCCGGAAGCGGAAGAGAAACTCCGCGCGGCGATCCGCCGGGCCACTCGCGACTTCACCAGCCCCAAGGATGGGGAGGCATTCTATTACCTGGGTGTAGCTCTCGCGGCCCAGGGCAAATATGAAGCGGCCTACGACGCCTTTCATAAATCCACCTGGAGCTGGGCCTGGCACGCCGCCGGTTACTATCAGCTCGCCCAACTGGCCTGCCGGAAGGGGGACTATGCAATGGCCCTGGAACTGGTCGATCGCTCGATCGCGGCGAATGCGCTGAATACCACGGCGCTCAACCTGAAGGCCGCGGTCTCAAGGCGCCTGGGAAAGTTTGAGGAAGCGGGACATCTGGCTGCGCAGGTCCTCGCCGTGGATCCCCTGGATTTCTGGGCGGGAAATGAGGTGTACCTGGCGAAAGCCGCGCTCGGCCAGAAGGCCGAAGCCCAGCAGGAACTGGATTCCCTCCGGGCGAAGATGCAGGGCGCGGCCCAGTCCTACCTCGAGTTGGCGACTGACTACGGCAACGGCGCGTTCTGGCAGGAGGCCATCGAGGTCCTTTCCCGCCTGGACGATCCCCAGGAATCGCATCCCAGGGTTTATCCCATGGTGTACTATTACCTTGGGTATTTCTGGGAAATGAAAGGGAACGCGGCGGAAGCTGCCAAATACTACCGGCTGGGCGGCAAGGTGCCGCCCGATTACTGCTTCCCCTTCCGCTGGGAGTCGCGTCAGGTGCTCGAGCGCGCCATGAAGAACCATCCACGGGATGCGCGTGCCCCCTATTACCTGGGGAACCTTCTTTACGATTATCAGCCGGAGAATGCCATCCGGGCCTGGGAAGCCTCGCGGCGCTTGGACGATACCTTCGCCACCCTGCACCGCAACCTCGCTTTCGCTTACGCGCAGGTCGAAAAGGACAACCCCAAGGCCATCGCCAGCCTGGAAAGAGCGCTGGAGTGTGACCGGAAGGACCCGAGACTCTACTGCGAATTGGACCAGCTCTATGAGAAAGGTGGTGTTTCTCCTGAAAAAAGGCTGGCGCGACTGGAGAGCAATCAGGAAACCGTTCTCCAACGTGACGACGCGCTTCAGCAAGAGATCATCCTCTACGTGCAGTTGGGGAAATACGACAAGGCCATTGATCTGCTCGGCCACCGGCATTTCCACGTGTGGGAGGGCGGCGGCGACATCCATGACGTGTACATCAATGCGCATCTGCTGCGTGGCCAGCAGTATTTCAAAAACCAGCGGTATCGGGAAGCGCTCCAGGATTTCGAGGCGGCCGTTGCCTACCCGGAGAACCTGGAAGTGGGAAGACCTTATCGCGCTGCCCGGGATGCTGAGATTTACTATTTCACCGGAACGGCTTACGAAGCTCTCGGTGACGCCGCCCGGGCGCGAGCATTCTATGAGAAGTCGCTGGCGGAGAAACTGGACGCCTCAGAAATCCGCTATTTCCAGGGGCTGGCCTTCAGGAAACTCGGCCGGGAAACCCAGGCCCTGGGCGTCTTCGATGGGCTGGTCAAGTCTGGACGGGAAGAGCTCGACGCCACTTCGGACATGGACTACTTTGCGAAGTTCGGGGAGAAACGCTCTGACGCGGTGCGACTCGCCCACGCTCATTACCTGATGGGGCTCGGGTATCTGGGGCAGGGCAAACGCCCGGAAGCGAAGTCGGAATTTCAGCTTGTCACCAAGCAGGACGCAAACCACCTGGGCGCCACGACGCAACTTGCGGCGCTGCAATGAGGAGAATCATGGGGAGTTCGATTCACAACGGCTTGATTCATTTGTGCTGGAGTAGGTGAGAGGATGCGAATTTCCAGGCGAGATCTCGTGACAATCCTTATCCTGGTGAGGGCGGTTTCTCCTTTGTGGGGCGCCGGCCTGCGCGCGGGCGCCGCCCAGGCCGCTATCACACCGGACGTCAAAGCCCATAAGGTTTACATGGCCGGTTTCGGCAACGACCGCGTGGCGACCGGCGTTCATGACGACCTCTACGTCCGCTGCCTGGCGCTGGGCGCAGGAAGCGAGAACGTGGTGATGTGCGCGGCGGACCTGATCGGCCTGTTCTACGACGACGTGCTGAAGATCCGAGAGAAAGTGAAAATCCAAGCGCCGGAGACCACGCACCTGATTGTGGCTTCGACGCACGTCCACGAGGGCCCGGATACCCTGGGTCTGTGGGGGCCAACGCCTTTTCAATCGGGAATGGACGAGAAGTATATGGATTGGCTTCAGGACCGGGTCGCCACAACCGCCGCCCAGGCGCTCCACTCCATGCAGGAGGCCCGCCTGACGCTCGCCCGCGACGACCATCCCCTGCTGGCGATGCTCCAGTCCGATGGGCGCCCGCCTTACGTGAAGGACCCTTACCTGTTCGTGATGCGGCTTACTTCTGCGGGCACCGGCCAGCCCATCGCCAACCTGGTGAACTGGAGCGACCATCCTGAAACGCTGGGCGGCAACAACACCCAGATCACCGCCGATTACCCTTATTGGCTCTGTAAGTCCGTCGAGGAGCACCTGGGAGGGACGGCGGTTTTCTTCGACGGTTCTATCGGCGGGCTGCTCTCCACGCTGGGCGAGGATGTGGCGCTCCAGGACCCGGACACCGGCCAGTTGGCCAAGGATGATACCTGGCTCAAAGCTCAGTTGTTCGGCAACACTGTCGGAGTGCTTGCGGAACGCGCGGTGAAGACGGGTGAGAACTTCGAGGTGGATTCTCTGCTGGTTCGGAAGGCGGTTTTCTTCGCCCCCATGCACAACGACCACTTTCGCGTGGCGGGCGCCTTGGGAGTTTACAGGGGACGCAAGCCGCTCTATACCGACGGCAAAATCGACACCAACCTCGCCGAGAGGGAATTCCCCGGCTACGGGAAATTGAAGTACGCAACCGGAAAAGATGTGCAGACGGAAGTCAACTACATCGCGCTCGTGTCCAGGGGGCGCATCGTCGGGGAGATCGTCGCCGTGCCCGGAGAAATCTACCCGGAGCTGATTAACGGCGGCATCACGCGTTATCCCGGCGCGGACTTTCCCGACGCTCCCTTCGAACCCACCGTGCGCGAGCATCTGAAGAGCAAATATCAATTCATCTTCGGCCTGGCGAACGACGAGATCGGGTACATCATCCCCAAGGCTGAGTGGGACGACGAACCGCCCTGGCTGAAGAACAAGAAAGATCGCTGGTACGGCGAAGTCAATTCCGCCGGCCCGGATATCGCCGGCGCCGTCGCCCGCGCCCTCGTGGGTTTAATCGACGCGCGGTAAGGACAGCCTCTGCTCGCAGCTTTATAACCCAGCGTCCGCTTCCTGATCTTATGGACCCTCTGGGCCGCCGCAGGTTGGCCGGGCGCCTTCCCCGACTCGCCGATTGCGTGGGAACAGGTCGCGGGGGCAGGCAAGTCCACTCCATCCTATCTCCGCGTGCTACAATCCTGCTCACCCCAAAAAGGAGGTTCACACCATGGCGCGCGTGTTGCTCGTGGCGGGAGATGCAACGGAATCCCTCGACACGTGGTACCCCTACCACCGTCTGCGGGAAGAGGAGATGGAAGTTCACATCGCGGCCCCCACGAAAAAGGTTCTGAACTCCGTGGTGCACGATTTTGAACCGGGCTGGGATACCTATGTCGAAAAACCCGGCTACCGCATCCCCGCGGATATCGCGTTCAAGGATGTGCGTCCGGAAAAATACGACGGGCTGATCCTGAGCGGCGGGCGCGCTCCGGAGTACCTCCGCAACGACCCGCAGCTCCGGAAAATCGTCCGGCACTTCGTAGAGCGGAAGAAACCCATTGCTGCTCTCTGTCACGGGTCGCTGATCCTGGCGGCGGTGGATGCCCTTCGCGGCTGCACCATCGCCACCTACGAAGCTCTGGCCCCGGACATCGAGCACGCGGGCGGGAAGTTCAAGAATACCGAAGTCGTCGTGGACGGGAACCTGGTCACCTCGCGCACCTGGATGGACCTTCCGTTCTTCATGCGGGAGTTCCTGAAGGTCTTGCGGGCCGCCGAAAAGAAGCCGGCCGCCAAGGCCTGATCGAAAGATTGCGGCCTCCCCAGGCCGCAATTGCCGAGAGCTGGAAGTCTCGGAGGCGCGCGCGGAAGCCCCGGTTATGAACTGTGTGAGTAATGCCTCATTGCAACCCCTCCTGAGTTTCAATGGGCCGCCGGGCGCGATGAGCCAAGGCATCCGCAGGCCGAGCTGGAGCTTCGTCACCTGCCGCGTAACTTCAAGAATGCGCTGAGTGATTTCACTCAAGCCTCGCGAAGGTGAGCGAAGCGGGGAGCGCGCGGGCAGGTGAATTGCTTGCAGAGAAAGGACATATTGCCAGCACGCTCTCGTGTTGTCCCTCCCTTATAGTCGCGGCAATTTGGCAGCTCTATTGCCAAGTGGACAGGAGGGGCTATGTCGTTCACCTCAGAAAGAATCTTCAAGCCGGTGGACTTCCGCACCCGCAAGGGACGAACCCTCGGGGTGCGGGAATACCGGATCGAGGATTATGAGGCGGCGGTCGTGATGTACAAGAGCTTTGAACCCAAGCGGGTTGCGCAGGGGCTCCCTCCCCCGGACGTGCCCCGGATTGCTCATTGGCTCGCCCATCTGCAAGAGAGGTCCAGGGCGCTGCTGGCCTTCGAGGGCCAGGAAGTTGTGGGGCATGCCATCCTGTGCCCTATTTCTGACGCCGCGGTGGAGTTCACTATTTTCGTCCATCAGAAGTGTCGCCGGGAGGGATTGGGAACGGCCCTAACTCACTTGGCGCTGGACTTCGCCGCGGAGCTGGGTCTGGCGGAGGTGTTCCTTTCCACGGAGCTTTCCAACCTGCCGGCCCTGTGCGTCTATCGCCAAGCTGGCTTTCAGGTTACTTCGATCTATGGCAACGAGTGCGAGATGAGGCTCCGCGTGGCGCGAGGTCTGAGGCCACACCCGAAGGCCGCCTGAGCCTGCGGCTTGCGCTTGAAGTGGCGGTTTCTGCGTTTCGCTGGTGCGGACTTCCTCCTTTTCCTTCGCTCAACCCAACCTCCCGCGCGCCCGCTGTCGAGGAGCGTCGGAATTCAGGGTGGGCTGTGCTTGACAAGCGTTCTCCAGGTCTCGTAGCATGGCAAGCGGGTGGGGAGTCTGAATTTTGGCACAAGATTCTGAAAGAGATTTCCTGAGCTTGTGCTTCGCAAGGTTTGAGCATCTCCAAAGAGGTGTGGGAGGGAAAAGAGCCCGTAGCGAGGGTGCGTTGTGAGAATCGAAGTGCGGTTCAGTGATGATGTGGCGATCGTAAGTTTGAGCGGCAAGTTTCTGGCCGGCAGTGACGGACCTTTCCTGCGCCAGAAGGTGAAGGACTTGATTGAGGCGGGAGCCAAGAAACTGGTCGTGAATTTTGCCGAGGTCCCCTACATCGACTCCACGGGTTTGGGATTTCTTGCCGGAACACGCGTGACCGCCCAGAATGCCGGCGTCAACCTGGTTCTGGCCTGCGTGAACCAGCACGTACGAAAGATTCTGGAGGATGTTAAGCTGGCGCAATTCTTTGTCATCGCCGAAAATGAAGCGAAGGCCCTGGGCAAAGTCCGAGAAGCGCCACAACTTGCGGGAAGCTCCGAGGCGGCGACCCCCCGGGAGGGAAAAGGTCGGAAGCGGGCCTCCGTGCCGGCGGAGTGAGGGCTACTTCCTGGCCCCTCTTTGTCGAATTTTACTTAATAACTTGTCAGTTATGACGTAGCCGTCCAAAGGATGGGCGCCCTTGCCGATGGGACCTTCTTTGCGGCCTGTCTGGTCCTCGTCAGAAATTGACATTGTTCACGGGACAGGGTATCTTGCCTTGGCCCCCAGGTCGGTGGTCTATTGTGCGGGTGAGGCTTTGCCCTTGCCGCATACCACGCCCAAACAAGTTTCGACGGCTCTTCCGTCCGAGATGCTTTGGAATGTCCAGGTACGCGAAAGTTAACGTCGCCGAGCCCGCGGCGTGGAAGTGTAAGCTTAACGTTTCCCCTTTGGGATCAACATGAGTGCAATTGGAAGACGTCGGAGTGACCGCATCCTCGCCCCGGTGCGGATTCGTGTGATCGGCAATGATGCGCAAGGGGTGTCCTTCGCCGAGGAGACGGTGACGGTCAGCTTCAACCAGCAAGGCGCCCGCATCAGCCTGACTCACTCCTTGCTCCCCGATGATATTTGTTCTGGTCAAGAACCTGGAAAACGGCATCGAGGAGGAATTCCGCGTGGTGGGTGGTTTCCAGCAGGTTTTTGGCGAGCGTCGGGAATGGGGGGTTGAGGCGGTGAACCGCTCGAGCGGCATCTGGGGTGTGGAATTCACCACGCCCTCGGAGGGTGTCCAGCCCAAGGTGCTGATCGAATGTGCGGCCTGCAAACGGGCGGCGCAGAGCACGCTTTCTACTATCGAGTATGACGTGCTGCTGGCCACCGGCCTGATCTCCCGGCATTGTGACCGTTGCAACGAGACCACGCGCTGGCGTCCCAGCGAGCAGCCCCTGACGGCCGAGATGATCATGGCGGGCGCCCCGCCTGCCACGCCTTCCGGCGAACGGCGCAAGACCCGCCGACTGAAATTGACCATGCGTCTCCGGGTCCGAAACAATTGGGGCGTCGTGGAAATCGCACAAACGCGGGACGTGTCCAAAACCGGCCTCTGCTTCGTCAGCACCCAGCGGTTTGAAGTCGGCGACGATGTTTTCATCACCCTCCCCTATGCGAACAACCAGGCCCCGGTGGAGACGAAGGCCAGGATTGCCTGGTCCGCCGAGGGTACGGCGGGCCGTTTCTACGGGGTAAAGTACGTGACTTAGTGGCTTTCCTTGTGGCGGCTGCCTTTTCACGAGAACAGTTCCCGCCGTGTTGCCCGGTTCCGAGCGCCGGTTTTCGACCCAGGGCGAAGCGTGTCTGCGCGTCTCCTTTTCCTCATGTCTCAAGATGTGCGCCTGGAGCGCCGGAATGCTCCCGGGTGGCATGCCTCCAGGAGGTTTCATGACGAAGCGGACCGGGGCAGTGACCTGTGCGGTGTGGGTGCTCTTGCTTTCTTCCTGGCTTCCCGCGCAGGTTGCCAACCAGCCGCACCATCCTCCCGAGTCAGCGAGCGCCTACATCCAGGCGCTGGAAGATCCGGGGCGCGACGCGTGGCAGAAACCCCAGGAGGTTATGGAGAAACTGGCGCTCAAGCCCGGTGAGCGTGTCGCGGACCTCGGCGCCGGCTCCGGCTACTTCACCGTGCGTTTTGCGCGGGCGGTGGGGCCGGCGGGCAAGGTGTTCGCCGTGGACATCGATGGCGAGATGCTTGCCTATGTCGAGCGGCGAGCGAGAGAAGAGCAGCTTGCGAACATTCAAACCATCCTTGCCGAGCCTCACGATCCCAAACTGCCTGCTGCCTCGGCGGACTTGATCTTCATTTGCGATACGCTCCACCATATTTCCAAGCGCGCCGACTATTACCCCCTGTTGGCGCGGGCCCTGAAGCCCGGCGGGCGGCTGGTGGACATTGATTTTGAAAAGCGTGATCTGCCCCTGGGCCCGCCGCTGGCCATGAAGATTGCCAAGCCGCAGGTGGTGAAGGAAGTAGAACCGGCGGGGTTCCGGCTCATCCAGGAATTCGATTTCCTGAAGTACCAATACTTCCTGGTGTTTCAACGCTGAGCGCCCCTCGGAGCTTGCCTTCCTTCCCGAAAACACTCTTGCCTTTCGGGATTGGGAAGCCCTAATCTCTATTCCGCCGGAAACCCTCGCCCAGCCGCACATCATTCCTGAGGTGACGCCATGTTCCTTTCTCGAATTTCAATCGCTGTGCTTGCATGCCTGCTCGGGGCGCTGCGCCTGTTGGCCGCGGAGCCTCAAAGCCTGAGCGCCTGGCCGGTGGATTCGCTGGTCAAGGTTTTTCCTTCGGACGCGCCCGGAACGCATCGCCTGCCTGTCGCGGAGTTCTGGGGTGCGCGCAATCAACATGTGAGCTTTCAACTTGCGGTACGCTCCGCGCAACCCCGGTCCGCTCTGACGGCCCAGGTTGCACCGCTGAAGGACAGCGCCGGACATGCCATTTCGACCGTGAGCATCCAGCAGGTGGGTTACGTGGTGGTGGGCTTCAACACGCCCGACGTGCCGGCGGAGGAATTGGTGGGGGAGGCTCCCGGCTGGTATCCCGACGTTCTGCTCCCTCTTCCCGTGGACCTCAAAAAGAATCGCACCCATTCCCTCTGGGTGAACGTCCACATCCCCAACAATGCCGTCCCGGGCCTGTATCGCGGCGGGGTGGCGGTTCAGTCCGGCAAGCAAACCCTGACGCGGATACCGTTCCGGCTGAAAGTTGTTTCTGCCACCGTGCCCGAAGGGCGCTCGCTCAAGGTCACCAATTGGTTCGGCCTCGATGACAAGCTCTCCCGGCAGTTTTACAAAACGCCCGTTTTATCCGAAGAGTGGTGGAAGCTGGTTGAAAATGTGGGACGGGTGATGGCAGAGCACCGTCAGAACGTCATCCTGACGCCTCTCCTGGACCTGGTGGAAGCGCAGGCGGAGAACGGCGAGGTCTGCTACGACTTCACGAACTTCGATCGCTGGGTGGAAACGTTCAAGAAAGCGGGCGCCATCGGGTTCATCGAGGGCAGCCACTTGCTGAACCGCTCCAGCTACGACGCTCCGCTGGAAGTCACGACAATGGTGCTGGAAGGCGGCCGGATTCAGAAGCCGGCGCTGCCCCCAGATGATCCGCGCGTTGAGCCGTTCCTCACCGGCTTTCTGCGAGCACTGAACGCCCACCTTGAGGAGAAAGGCTGGAAGTCCATCTACTTCCAGCACGTCCTGGATGAGGCCCACGGCTCCGAGCCGCCTTATTACGGGAAAGTCGCGGAGCTGGTGCATCGCTATCTGCCGGGTGTCCCCACCCTGGATGCGGTGGATGCCGCCGAGATGCCGGAAATCCTCCAGCAGAACTGCGACGTGTGGGTTCCGCAGCTTGGCCGCTTTGACCAGCAGATGGAGCTGCTCCGCCAACGCATCCGGAGCGGCCACGAGGTGTGGTTCTACACCTGCCTGTTTCCTCGCGGAAGGTATATGAACCGGCTGATGGACTACCCGCTGATCAAGGTGCGGCTGCTTCACTGGCTCAACTTCCGCTACAACTTCACCGGGTTCCTGCACTGGGGTGGGAATTACTGGACCCCCGATCCCATCCGCGACACCGCGCCGGTCATCAACAACAACCAGGAACTCCTGCCCTCGGGAGATGCGTTCATCTATTACCCCGACCCGGCGAATAAGTCGCTTTTGAGTTCTCTGCGTATGGAGTCTATGCGCGAGGGGATTGAAGATTACGAACTGTTGCGGGCGCTGAAAGCCCAGGACCCTGGCGAGGCCGAGCGGATCGTGACGGCCGCGGTTTCATCCTTGACGGACTATGTGCGCGACCCCGTGGCCTTCCGCAGGATTCAGCAGCGTTTGCTGGAAGCGCTGTCGAAATAACCGGTATTCAAGGGAGGCAGGGCATCACCTCCACGGCCCGGCAGCGCATTCACCCAGGTGTCGCGCTTACTCCGTGCGCTTCAGGCGCGGCCCATCAGCGTCGCGAGTTCGCGCACATTTTTCAGTCGGGGCCGTTGCCGGTGGCAGATGATCCAAACCCCTCCGACGATTGCCGGGAGCACGGCCGTGAGGGCGTAAGAGAGCAAAGCGGCGTCCAGCGCTGCCGCCGCAGGCACCGCATAGGGCGCCAGCACCAGCGCCGCGGCGGCTTCGCGCAGCCCCAGCCCGCTGAAGGCCACCGGCAGTCCTCCCGCCAGCACGATCCAGACGAACGTCGCTAATGCCACACTGAAACTGGCGGGATGAAATGCCCGGAGAACGCAGAAGAAGATCAGCAGATCGAGAAAGGTGGAGAGCAGCGACCAGGCCGCCAGGGGCGCGGTGCGAATGGGCGCCAGTAAGCCCGGCGTGTCCGCGAGTTGTGCGCGAAAAGCTTTCGGCCAGCAGGGCAGGCGGCCCAAGCCCGCCACCAGAGTGGGAAGTCCCAGCAGGACGGGCAGGAAGGCCAGCCAAATACTGACCGCACTGATGGCGGCGGGTCGGGCCACCAACACAAACAGGCTGGCAACGGCGAGCGTCAGTAGCGCCCACAAGTCGAGCGCCCGGTCGAGGATGTTCAGCAAGAGCACACGCGGGCGCTCCGACTCCGCGACGAAAAGGCAGCGACCGAGTTCCCCGATGCGGCCGGGGAAAACCAGGCCCAGCGCAAACCCCCCGAAGAGCGAACGCGCCGATTCCCCGGGGACGGCGGGATAGCTGCCGGCCAGGAGTAGCCGGTGCCACTTGAGAGATCGGACGGCCAGCATCGCCGCCACGCAAATCAGCGCCGGCGCCAGCAGCGCAGCGTCCAGCTTCGCGAGGGTGGACCAGAGGGCAGCAACCGGGACCCGCCAGAAAACAATTCCCACGATTCCGATCGAGACTCCAACTTGCAGCAGTGGCTTCATCAGTCGCACAGTTATTCGCCTCCCTGCGACGGGACTCAAGGCACGCGGCTTTCCAACCCCTTTCGCAGCGCCGAGATGAGCCTGCCCAACGTGGCCGTGAAGCCCGGCAAGCCCTTGGAAATCAGCGGGTTGGAACGAATTGGCGGTTGGGTTGTTTCCCCGCGGGGCGGCAATCCGCAGATGCCCTGAACTTCCCAAGGACTCTCAATCCGGTGGGTTTACCGGACGGAGAGCGCCAGCCGAGCACGGCGGCGCGCCTACTGCGGCGGAACTGTCTGTAGCGGATCGGCGGGAGCTGTTCTAAGATAGCGGCTTCGGAGGTGAAGGTGAAAGCACGGGCGGTTCGCGGCCACGAACATCTGCGCATTCATCCTTGGAGAAGGCTGGCCGTGCTTGCCCTGCTGGTGGTCTCCGGGTGGGTGAGCGGAGCCTACGGCCAGTCCAACACGCGCTTATTGCTCTCCAGTGGCGTGGGTGTTCCGGAACATGCAGGTTTTGTTTTTGGGCCTTTTTCCAGCTTGTCGATGAATGAGGCAAAGCAAATCGTCTTTCTCTCTTCTCTGCGCGGCTCCAAGAGTGAACTCCGCGCGGTCATTCGCTCGGAAGGCGTCACCTTCTCCGTAGTGGCCTTCGACGGTCTGCGCGCGCCGGTAGCCAAGGCTTTCTACGAATCGTTCAGTGCCCCCAGTCTGAATGATGGTGGGCTGGTGGCCTTTACCGCCACGCTCAAGAAGGAGAGCGAGGAGATCCCCGCCTCCATCGTGGTGCGCGTGGAAGGCACAAATCACCTGGCCATCGCCCGAGCGGGTGATGCCGTGCCGGGGATTCCCGATGCCGCCTTCCAGGAATTCTCCGCGCCGCTGGTGGACTCCGCGGGAAACGTCCTCTTTGCAGCTCGCACGGGGGGCAAGCGGACGGGTCCGGGTCTTTTCTATTGGACGCCGCGCGGCACCCAGTCGGTTCTTGTGCCGGCGGAACTGAACCTTTTGCCCAACGACTTGCTCGAACCCGCTTTTTTCAGCCACGACGAAGCCGTGTTCGTTCGCCGGGGGACGCCCGCCGATCTGGTGATGGAGCAGTTCTTCCGCGCCATTGCCATCAAGAACTATCAAGCCCTGAACCCTGCGCCGGCGCCGAGCGAAGCCGTCGAGGTCCTCCCCGCGCGCTCCGGGGAAGCGGGTGTCAATATGCTCCTCGTGGTGATGGAAGGTGAGAAGGTGGAAACGGTGGCGCTAACGGGCAATCCCGCGCAGGCGGTCATGGTGAAGCAGCCGGCCGGAATCCCCTCAAAGCCCCTGGGTCGCATCCAGGGGCAGACCTCGGGAGCGCGCGGAAACATCATCTTTGCTTCCACACCCTCCGACCAGCCCAACGACCTCGCGCTGTTCTGCTACTGCGACGGCCAGGTGAACCGGTTGACCACCCCTGAAGAATTCCTCTCCATCACCACGGTCGGGCAGGGAAAGCCTATCGTTTCCCTCGCCGGCGACGCCCGGCACACCACCGCCTTCATTGCTCCCAGTGAGGTGGAAGGCACTTCGGCGATTTACGTCACCTCGATTCCGTAAGAGCAGTTAGCGGTTCACAGCCAACAGTTAACAGTTCAAGAACGGCCTTTGGTTTTTGGGCTGTTAACCCCACATTTCCATTTTGAGCTTTACCTCCGAATCCTCGGATCGTCGCCGTCATCAATATTCATGCGGGTGTGAACGCGATGAAGACGCTGCGGAGGTCAGTACCCAGATACAAAATCAGCGGGTAGCGCAAAGTTTCGTTTCTCAGAAACTCTGCGGCTTTTCGGCGGTTCCCAAACGAAGAACCGCAGAGTTTGAAGAGCGCAAACTCTGCGCTACTTGCTCTTGAAGCGTCTCGCAGTCCCGCTCGAAATCCTCAATACTGTAGGCGTGTGCCCAGACGTTGTGAGCCTTCAGGAATCCATCGAGCTCATGGCGGGTCTCAAAACCCAGAAGCCGCCGGGTCTCGAAGGAGGTAAGCGCCCCGGAGCGATAGCCTTCGATCGCGAGAGCTTCCAGCGCCTCACGCGCCGGGTCTGGACGTTGGGCGATGTCCTTGGGCAAGTCCACCGTTATCTGCATACGGTCAGTATAGCCCTATTTCACAGCCTTCGCTAGGTTGTGGCGCGGTTTTCTCGCAGACTTACTTCTGCCTCCTGACTTCTGGCAACCGTCTCCTGACACCTGGCCCCTAACACCTAGCCCCTGCTTTTCCCGCCCCTAATACCAACCCCCTAGCCCCTGCGTTCCACCGATTCCGAGCCTTGAGATCGCATCAATCCCGCATTCCGAAACGCATGCGCCACCCGCCATCCGCGAAGAATCTCGCTCAGGGTCTGGGCTGCTCTTTCCCACTCCCGTCGCCTCCGCGTCACAAACTGAAGACACTCCAACTTAACTTTTCACCGTTGTACTCGCGTCTGTCAAACGTCAGGAACTGGTCGATTTCGGCCTCTTTCTGTCTTGCTTCCTGTTCGTCCATGGTGCTTATTTCAGAGTCTTTTTTCCCTCCGATTGAACTGAAAGAAGTTCCGAGCCGGATACCAGCCCCTTTCGTTACCCACCAGCGGTCATGGATAGGAAGCTCTCCACTTGACCTAGCACCCACTATTACAATTTCGTTCTCGGGCGGGTTCTGGTCCGAATACTGCAACGCCCAAGATCGCCGGTAAGTGTCCTCCCACGGGGGGATAACTTTCTCCTGATCTTGGTGCTTCTTGCTTGTGAGTACAGAAACCTTCAGTTTCGGTGAGCAATCAAGGACCAATCGGAAGACCTCAAGGTCATTCGGTCCCCAGAAGGGATCACAGATCTTTAGGTATTCAGCAGCCCGTGTCTCCAACCAATCCCGCAGGAACTGCAGAGCTCGGTCTCGCTCACCCGAGCGAACAAGTACACTCGTTGCGACTTTACCGTTAAAATCGGCGTAGATGGGACGTGGACGGGAAGTTTTCTTGCCTGCAATAGAAAAAGACAAATCGGAGCCAACCAAGGTTGCCTCAAACAGCTTCCGAAGCAGGCCCCTTGCCTCGTCTGCATGCGCTCGGCGCTGGATCGCGTTCTCGATGACCCACGAGAGAATGGGATATGCTTCGCTCATCGGTCGCGCTGCAGCAAATCTAATGAATTGCCGCATCTCAGCGACGCGTAACGGTGCAATTCTTGCGGCGTTCAGGGCGCCAAGCAATTTCCACGCTGCCGCCGAAACCCGGTGGGCCCTTCGCGGGTCAACCGTTGGCTCCTGCAATGACCCCTCAGCCATCTTCTTCTTCAGCTCAAGAAGCTCAATGCGTTCCCTCACCTGAGCTCTCGCAGAATCGTCATCTAGCGAAGAAGCGAGGGATGAGGCTAGTTCCGGGTCAATTCGATGGGCGAAGTCGACTACCTTTTTCCGCGCTGGCTCCGCCTCAGGATCGTCGCTGTGCGACACAGCCTTCATTGCTTCGCGAATGCATTCCTTGCAGAGAGCCGGGTCCACGTCACAGGACGTTTTAGCGAGAATGTTATATCGATCCACTCTGTCTAAAACCGAGGGGATAAGGTCGGCAAATCCTTTTGCCTCTTTTAGGAGCGCGACCCGATCCGCAGGATTCGCAGTGGTCTGAGCCTCAGCCAAGTACGCCATGACAAACACTTTGTCTGATAGGTTGGGGATGTTCCTGCCGGCTGTGATTAGCTCCTCCCACGAGTAAGAGGACTTCTTGAGCCTGTTTATCTGTGCCTTTCCAAGTATCTTGTATCCTTCGTGTACGATGAATCGTTGGTTGGGGAACTTGGCATCGACAACTCGGACCAACCTGTATGCCAAGTCAGCCTTCTGTTGTTGACTAAATTCATTATTCCTCCAAATCGCGCTATCAACCAAGTTTCTAATCGTGATGTACGTGAGCGTATCACTGTTAAAGTGAGGCAACAATTCGCAGATTTCTAGAGCGCTATCGAAAGTCAGGTGGTAGTGTGCTGGCGCATCAGACTCCCCGTATGGGTCAGACGGAGAAACTGTCGTTAGTATGAAATTGGTTATCCTACTCCAAGCAACATCTCGCAGTTGCGAAGGCAGTACCCCTATCAACTCCAGTGCGGTTGCTTTGTGCCACACGTAAAGAGCTGGCGCCGAAGTCGTTACGGCGTGCGCCAAATCGCCAGAACTGCGGCTGCCAATCTGATCAAGTAAGGGCTTGATGTGGCCGGCGACAACACGCTTGGCATCCGAGATCCGATCTGACCTAACACTCCTAAGAGCAACGTCTGTCCACAGGAAGACACGGGTGCTCTCTGCTTTGACGCGGTCTATACGGTCTGCGATCGCTTTGAAATCATCGGTGAGGTCAAAGCGCTTTGGTAACAGCCCCGAGTAAGCCCGCATGGCCAGCCGCAGACACGACGTGTAGCCGAATGATGCATAGTCCTCCCCAAAATTCTGATTTAACCTATCCGCAGCCGCCAAGTAATCCTTTCCAACTTCTCGAACGTAGGGAGCCAGATTGGTGGCAATTCGAAAACCTGCATCAACCTTTCGCCACCCGTCATCCATTGATTCCCAAGTTTGCTGCAAAACACCCTTTAGTTTGTTCAATACACCTTTGAATTCAGCCGATTCTGACCTCGACAACGCTTTAATGGCAAAGCAACAAGCCTTTACTCGATTCAGCCCATCATTGATCGCTGATATCCGACCCATTAGGGGGACAAATGTTCCAATCTTATCGCAGAGCATTTTCTCATCAGGAGAATCCGCAATCTTCTTTAGAACCACAACCAAAGCTTCGTCCTGCAGTTCGCGGTCGGCGAACGCATCCAGCACTTTCTGAATAAATGGAACCGGAATTCTGTCGAGAGGCTCATCAGGGGCGTGTTTTACCAGGTCAAGTAAGGCCAGGTCCCTCCTAGGTTCTGTGTTAATCGATTTGATCACACGGAAAGCGAGGTCATAATGAATGGGAGCCAGAGCTTCGATCAAGCCACGTGTAACCAAGTAATGGTCCGCAGTTGAATTGAGGAGATTAGTAACGTTGTCCTCGAACTCTCCGAGAACAGATTCTTGTACATCCGCACAGTCTTTGTTGACAAGGTTCGGGTCTATGAGTGGAATTGCAGCAATGATTCGTGCAGTGCAGGCAGTCTTCAGGTCTAAGTCCTTCTGGTCGGAGACATTCAAGTACGTTTCCACGAGGCGGTTCGCTGCAGCCTCAACGTTGTAGACAGCTTCCGTTTCTGCAAGTGTCAACTGAAGGCGGACATAGTCCTCAGTCGGCCCTAGGCGTTCTACCGTACCCTTCTGCGCGTCGAAAACACTCACCAGTTCGCGCGCTCGGTCGTGGTCGGCAACAAAGGGCAATGGTGTTGCCAGTTCGCGCAGGTGAGCAGCATGAGGAGTGTACTCTGTAGTCCGAATCGCAAGATTGAGTGCATATTGCAGCACATCGGCAACCTCGTGACTCGAGTCAGCATGTAGAGCCCATTGACGGAGAAGAAACAGCCGATCAACAGCGGAGGGTAGTTTCTCTATTTCCGCGATTACCTCTCTAGCTGAGTACCTCCCCGCAATCAAAGAGACTGCAGTCGAGACTCGGAACGCTTGTTGGTCCTTAATTCGAAGTCTGATGTCGTCTGCCCTACTCACCATCCCGCTTTCTTGCCTGTTGCGTTCAACAGCTGCGACAATTGATAATCGAACCAGGCCCCAATCAACCGTATGATCATCCGGCGCTGAGGGAATACGCTTCTCCACTAGCTGAATCGCCAGCTCGGGCTTCGAATACATTAGATCGGTCGCTACTTCCACCCGCCGATCGCCGAATTCGCTGTGGTCGACTTCTTTGAAGAGCACATCAATCTGTTCAAGCACCTCTGAGTCAGGGACGAACCCCTGCTCCCGCTGAAGCCGCGCAACAACTGCAAGCATGCGTAGTCGATCCTGTCGCAGGACAGCAGACTGCGCGAGGGCCATCGCCGACTGGTACTCGTTGAGGGCCATGCGCGCCTCGATCTCTGATCGCAGAGTCCCACATGCGTCGAGCCCGGTTAATGTGGATTTTTGGATACCAAAGCGCAGGAGGTCCCCGTCGTTACCGAGTCGCAAGGCCGACTCCAGTCCAAGTTCTGCTTTCTGTTGCACAGGTAACAGAGATTGGCTACGTTCGATCATAGCGGCGAAGTGGTCGGGTGAGAGATAATCAAGCAATTCATCCAGACGCCCTGCCTCCTGCAGGAAAGTCGGCAGGAAGGAGAGGGCATCATTGCTGTCTTTTCGTTCCAGCAAGTAGTCGATTAGCCGAAGACGTATCGGCTCACGCCACTTCGCCAAGCGAGTTGAAGCAAACCTGCGAAAGGCATCCGACACGAATTCGATTTCGTCACCTTCTCGTGTCGCTAACTTGATGAATCTCAATGGAGCAAGGAGGATTCGAATCGATTCGCTATCAAGATTGAGTACGTCCGCGAGCTCCTTGACTGAACGTTTCTTCTTGTCGTGGGCGATCAGTGCAAGGATTGATTGTTGGTTTTCATTATCCCGGTCGACGGTCTTCCATTCAATCTCAAAGAGTTCGGGAATTGTCTCCGGAAGTTGGTCGACCAAGCTTTCAACGGGAGTTCCTGCCTCAATGATCCGGCGTATGCTTGCGAGATACCCGGGAACACCCTTGCACACCCGATATAACTCCTCAAGCAGTTCACGGGGAAGATTCAAATCGGAGAAGTATGCCAAGGTGTCTTCAAAAGTGAACGGAGGAAGAATGAAGCTCTTGTGAGCGACCCGACCTCGTAGGTGTGGCAACACCTCGTCCGCCGTACCTGAGAAAAGAAATCTGAATCGCTGCAACCCAAGGGGCATCATACCGATCATCAGCCTCTGAACACTCGCGCCTTCTTTCGGAATATCTTCCAAACCGTCCAACACAAAGTAGAACTTTCTGTTGAGGCGAGCCGCCCGCCTCGAGAGCTCTAAGATTAGCCGCCTTAGTAAAGTGTCATCGACCTCTAGCGTCGGCGGGTACTCCTCTCCTCGGAGGATCCAGTGGATTTGATTGCAGATATCAGCGAGCAGGAAATTTGGGTCGTGCGTGATTCGACTGTTAGGTTTTACAAAGACCGAAGCGCAATTGTTGCAGTTTTTGGAGGCGAACTGGGCAAGAAGTGTAGTCTTCCCCATCCCTTCACATCCCTCGATCGTCAGGATGTAGGTCTCACTGCCAAGTGTAGTCTCAAGGCTATGAAGGATATTCTCGCGCTTAATCTGGATTCCGTATGTTTCTGGGAAGCTGTTGCAGATCTTTGTTGGATCGAGTATTTCAGAGGCTTCTGCCTTAGTTGCATTTTCCATTGACCGGACTCCCTTTGGCGCTTGTGATGTAACGAGGCGGCGGCTTCCGACGCGACTCTATACGGGCTCCCCCTGCGTCGGACTTATTGGTCTCCCGACATTTGGCTCCTGGAAGTTCAGCAAGCTTACGTTAATAGTACTCCTATTAAGACCCTACTGCTAGTTCCAGTTGATCGGGTCCCTTGGGTGGCGCACCCGCCGCTGTTTGGCATGTGTGCGGTCAGTGAACGCCCAGCCAGAGCGGAACCGGACGAGAGGCTCTAAAGTCAGTGGCGAGTGACGAGCAATCGAGAATCAGAAGCTAGAAGCGAGGAGCCAGTTGTCAGATCGACTGATCGGGAGATCGATTCATCGAGCGACGGCGGTGACGCTTCAGGTGGTTCAGGAAGCGCACGACATGCCGGCTGCCAATCCCTCCACGATGCAGCGCCAACAGCCAGCGCGGCAAAAACCGTGACCCTCTCGAGCACCGGCAACGCGGCGTTGAACATCAGTAGCATCGCAGTGAGCGGAGACTTCGCCCAGACCAACAGTTGCGGCACGAGCGTGGCGGCGAGCGCGAACTGCCAGATTAATGTGACATTCACGCCAACCGCAATTGGGACGCGCACAGGCTCGGTAACCATCACCGATAAGGCCGCCGGCAGTCCTCACAACGTGAGCCTGAGCGGAACGGGTGTGCCCCCGGCGACGCCGCCGGGCACCTACACCCTGACAGTGACGGCGACGCTTACTTCCGGTTCGCGCACTTTGACTCACACGATTCCCCTGACGCTTACGGTGAATTGAACCGGAGGGGCCTCTCTGCCCCTCCTTTCTCCCTCGGTGCGCAGGCAAGGAGCCTGCCGGCACTTCCTTGCAAACGGCGGCCCTCTGCCCCAGGACGGCGGTCGCAGACCGCCGCTACAGATGTGCTCGCCTGAAGGCGGGCGCTACACAGTCAGCTTCCACGGCGCGCGGTATTCGCGGCTCAGGAGTTTCTGGGCTGCCGAGCCACCCTTGATGAGCCGTTGGTTGGCCACATCCCACTCCAGGCGTTCCTTGCTGCGCAGGGCGACGTTGCCCAGCAGGCAGGCGCTGCTGGTGCGATGGCCGATTTCGATGTCGCTGTGCGGGAGCTTGCGGGTCTTCATGCATTCGAGCATATTCGCCACGTGGTCGAAGAGCCCGTCATTCACCTGCTCCATCTGCATGCTGGCGGTGCGGTCCACGCTCTTCTTCTGGAATTGGGTCTTTTCCGGATAGACCTGGAATCCCTCCCGATCAACAAACATGGTGCCGTCCGTGCCGTGAAACTCGATCCCGTAGTCGTGGCCATACATGGAATTCTCATTGCACAGGCGGTTTTCGTAGGTGCAAACGAAATTGGGATATTCGAAGGTCACCTGGAGGGTGTCGGGAGTATCGCTGTTGTCCTGGAGATAGAACTTGGAGCCGGAAGCGGTAATGGCCGTTGGTCCGTCGACTTTCATCGCCCAGTGCACGATATCCAGCAGATGCACGCACCAGTCTCCTAACCAGCCGTTGGCATAGTCGTAGAAATAGCGGAAGGTGGACCAGCGGTCGCCCACCCCGAAACGGTTCCAGTTGTAAGGGACTTTCGGCGCCGGCCCCAGCCACATGTCCCAATCGAGCCCGGGCGGCGGGTCCGAATCCGGAGGATTGCCGATCCCCTCGGGATAAATGTTGGCGTAGTTCCAGGTGCGCGCAAAACTGACTTTGCCGATGAGCCCGTCCTGAACAAGCTGAACCGCCTTTTGGAAGTGGAGGTTGGAACGCTGCCAGGTGCCCACCTGCACGACGCGCTTGTACTTCCGCGCCGCTTCCACCATCCTCTTGCCTTCTTCCACGGCGACCGAGGTGGGCTTCTCCACGTAAACGTCTTTGCCCGCCTGGCAGGCCATCACCGTCGGCAAGGGATGCCAGTGGTCTGGCGTCGCGTTAATGATCACGTCGATGTCCTTATCCTCCAGGAGCTGGCGAAAGTCCTTGTAGGTTTTCGCCTTGCCGCCAGCGGCTGCCAGGCCCTTTTGGAGGTTTGGCTCGTAAACATCGCATACGGCGGCAACTTCCACCCCGTGCCGCATGAAATTCTCCATGTTATCGATGCCCTGGCGGCCCGTCCCGATAACGCCGAGGCGGATTCGGTCGTTCGCCCCCAGCACGCTGCGGGTGCTCAATCCGGACATCGCCAGGCTCACCCCGGCGGTGGTCACCGCCGCGCGCTTCATGAAGTCACGTCGATTGATTTCTCCACTCATTTGCGGATTCCTCTCCATCCTCGAGGGATTATGGATTGCCAAGATATGGCGGTTCCTGAAACGCGAGATCGTCACGGCCGTAGCAGTACCCAACCTATGCTTGAGCTATCGAGCTGGGCGCCCCGAGGTTCGGCGCACATCCGCCCCGGCAGGCCGCTCTGCGTCTCCGGCTGGTGTTTATAACCAGAACCGCCGGGAAATACAAGCAGAGCCTTCCAAGGCCATCCCCTGATAGGAGTGTCGTCGTAGTAGCGCCGTGGTGATGGCGGCAGGCCGGGGGGCGTCTTACCCCCCGGCAGCGGGCACAATGCCCTCGTGCTGCCGTGGGTACGCCACGACTGCCGACAAGCGCTCTGAATTGAAAGGGTTTCGGTTGCATTGTTTCAGGCTGGTTGGGGAGGGGAGAGTTTGTGCGTTATCGATGCGCGTTTCATCGCAGGGATAATGGGCCGGTGGGCAAAAAGTCTCACCTGCGGGTCGGTCGTGCCTAACCTGTCGGCTGCTAACCCCTGTGTTCGCTTAATCCTGCTTCATTTTAGCCTGGCTGATTTGGCTCACGGAATGCTACGTAATTCTGCCGATAAAGCACATCTGGAAGGTCAAAATGGCTGAGCAAACCTCTTGGTATGGTAGCTTTCTGGCTGACCTTTCGCCACGGGTGCAGGAGAAGCTGCTGTGCATGGCCGACTCCTTCTCCTACGCGGCTGGGCAGGATATCTTTCGGGAAGGTGATCCCAGCCTTTACCTCTATGTCGTCAAGAGCGGGCGGGTGGCGATTGAAGTTCATGTTCCGTCCAAGGGCCGACGCACCATCTTGACGGCGGGACCGGGTGACTTGTTCAGTTGGTCGGCGCTGGTGGAACCGCGTATCGAGACCGCCTCCGCTCGCGCGGTCGAAGACACCGAATTGGTAGGGATCAAGGGTGGGTTACTGATGGACGCATGCCTGGAGGACTCTTCACTGGGATTTGAGCTTTACCGGGCGCTGGCGGAGATTATCACCGCCCGCCTGATTGCCACCCGGTTGCAATTGCTGGATGTCTTCTCGGTAGGTTAGAAGATATGGGAACGACGGCGCAGAGCCTTCCGCGACTTGGCGCCAGCGTAGTGTTGCCCAAAGCCTCTCTCGCGACGCTTTTGGAAAACCTGCGCGCCACCGGCTTCACCCCCATTGGCCCCACGTTGCGAGACGGCGCGGTAGTGCTGGACGAGCTCGCCAAGGTCGAGGACCTGCCGGTCGGTTGGACGGACGAGCAGCAGCCCGGCCAATACCGGGTGAAGCAGACCCGGGACTCGCAGTACTTCGGTTACGGCCTCGGCCCGCATTCCTGGAAATGCTACCTTTATCCCCCCCGCCTTAAGCTTTTCTCTTTGCATCGCAGCGACGGCCAATGGGTGATGCAGACTCCCGGGGCGGTGGTTCCCCGTTATGCCTTGATCGGGGTTCGGCCGTGCGACCTGAGCGCCATTGCCATTCAGGACCGGGTGTTTCTGGGTGGGGAGTTCCGTGATCCCCATTACGCGCTCCGGCGGGAGCACATCTTCGTTCTGGCGGTCAACTGTAGCCAGGCAAGCTCCACCTGCTTTTGCACCTCCCTGAAGACGGGGCCGCGCGCCGCCCCCGGCACGTACGACCTGGTCCTGACCGAGCTTCCGGAAAAGTTCGTGGTGGAGATTGGGTCGGAGGCCGGCTCGGAGATGCTGCGCGATACCAACTGGGAGCCGGCCACGGCCTTCGAACTGGGGCGCGCTGCCCAGGTGATCGAGCGCGCCGAGCGGCAGGTGGAGAAAGAGCTGCGCACGGATGATCTCCCTAGGCTCTTGTACGACAACCTGGAGCATCCCCGCTGGGACGAGGTGGCCACGCGCTGCCTCTCCTGCGCCAACTGTACCCTGGTTTGTCCCACCTGTTTTTGCAGCACGGTAGAAGACTCCAGCAACCTGAAGGGCACCGCGAGCGAGCGCACGCGGGTCTGGGATTCCTGTTTCATCCAGGCTTTTTCCCACGTCCATGGCGGCAACATCCGGCCCAGCACGCGCTCGCGCTACCGCCAGTGGCTGACCCACAAGCTGGCTTCATGGATCGACCAGTTCGGGACCTCCGGTTGCGTCGGCTGTGGCCGCTGCATCACGTGGTGTCCGGTGGGAATTGACCTGACCGAAGAAGTCAAAGCCATTCGTGGGAAGGTCGCCTCATGAGCGTCGCCATCTCCAGCGTGGAATTGCGGACGCCGGCAGACCCCATGCTGCCTCGGCCGGCGGTCATCCAGGCCATCAAGCCGGAGACTTACGGCGTCGCGACCTTCTCGCTGGCCTTCACCGACCCGGCGGAAGCCGCGGCGTTCCGTTTCCAGCCCGGCCAGTTCAACATGATTTATCTACCGGGCTTCGGCGAAGTGGCAATTTCTCTGAGCTCGGACCCGGGCAAGCCCCAAGTCATGGGCCACACGATTCGCTACGCGGGTGGCGTGACCCGCGCCCTGGGCCGGCTGAAGGTGGGGAACACGGTGGGGGTCCGTGGGCCTTTTGGCAATGCCTGGCCAGTCGAAAGGGCGCTGGGCAAGAGCCTCGTCATCGTCGCCGGGGGAATCGGGCTGGCCGCGCTCCGCCCCGTGATTCTCTCCATCCTGCGCCAGCGCGATGCTTACGGACGGGTCCTCCTCCTTTACGGCGCCCGCACTCCCGCTGACCTGCTCTACCGGGACGAGATAGGTTATTGGCGCGAGGGCGGGGTGGAAGTTCACGTCACGGTGGATCTGGCCGACGAGCACTGGAAGGGGCAGGTGGGCGTGGTTCCCCAGCTTTTCTATAGAATCCGCGTCGACCACAAGCAAACCACGGTGATGACCTGCGGCCCGGAAATCATGATGCGCTTTGCCATTTACGAAGCCCTGGCCCGCCGCGTCCCCAAGGAATCCGTTTTCGTTTCCTTGGAGCGGAACATGAAGTGCGCGGTGGGTTTCTGCGGCCACTGCCAGCTCGGTCCCATGTTCATCTGCAAGCAGGGCCCGGTCTTGAATTTCGCCGCCGTCGAACCATTCTTCGGGAAGGAGGACTTCTGAGATGGCCACGGAGACCAAGCCCAAGTTGGCCGTTTTCAAGTTCTCCTCCTGCGATGGTTGCCAGTTGGCGCTCCTGAGTCTGGAGGACGAGCTGCTGAGCTTGGCCGGGGAAGTGGAGATCGCTTATTTCCTGGAAGCCCGGACGCAGACGCTGGTAGGGCCGTACGATGTGACGCTGGTGGAGGGTTCGGTCACCACCCTCGAAGATGTCCACCGCATCCAGGAAGTGCGCCGGCAGTCGAAGTACCTGGTGGCGATTGGGGCCTGCGCCACCGCCGGCGGCATCCAGGCGCTGCGCAACTGGAAAGATCTGGACAGTCTCATCCGGACCGTTTATGCCAGCCCTGCTTATATCGAGACCCTGAAAGACTCCATGCCCATTTCGTTTCACGTGCCCGTGGACTTTGAATTGAACGGCTGCCCCATCAACAAAACCCAACTCCTGGAGGTGCTGACGTCTCTGTTGCTGGGGCGGGCGCCGCAACTGCCCGCCCATGCCGTTTGCGTGGAGTGCAAGCGCCGCGGGACGGTTTGCGTTACCGTCGCCCAGGGAGTCGCTTGTCTCGGTCCGCTCACCTATGCCGGCTGCGGAGCCCTTTGCCCCTCTTATAACCGTGGCTGTTACGGTTGCTTCGGGCCGATGGAGAAACCCAACCCCGATTCCCTGGTTGGCCACCTGCTGAAGACAGGAACGCAGCGCGCGGAGGTGGTGCGGCTGCTGCGCGGGATCACCGGATTCGCCGAGGCGTTTCGCTCGGCCGGAGACAAATGGGAGAGGACGGGCCCGTGAGATCCTGCTTCGCGAAACGGCAGTTCCGGGGCCGGAGAATCTCGCCCAGCGACGAGTGCAGAGCGAAAGCCTGGGGCGAGAAGCTTCGCAGCCGAGGGAGTTTCCCCGCGGTGGATTGGAAAGCTGATGACCGATATGACCAGCAATAGCGCCAATCCCGGCAAGACCGTCAAGGTTGACTACCTGACGCGTGTGGAGGGCGAAGGCGGGCTGCACATCTGGGTGGACAACGGAGAGGTGCGGGAGCTCAACCTCCGCATCTTCGAGCCGCCACGCTTCTTTGAAGGCATCCTGCGCGGGCGACACTTCCAGGAAGTCCCGGACATCACCGCGCGCATCTGCGGCATCTGCCCGGTGGCCTACCAGATGAGCTCCGTCCACGCCCTGGAAGCGGCTTTGGGAGTGAAGCCGGGAGCGGAGATCCGGTTGCTCCGCCGGCTCCTCTACTGCGCCGAGTGGATGGAAAGCCATGCGCTCCACATCTACCTCCTGCATGCTCCCGATTTCCTCGGCTACGAGAGCGCTGTCTCGCTGGCCGCCGACTTCCCCCGCGAAGTCGAGCGGGGCCTGCGGTTGAAGAAGATCGGCAACGCCTTGCTGGAATTCCTGGGAGGGCGGGCCACTCATCCCGTCTCAGTCTGCGTGGGCGGTTTCTATAAGGCGCCACGCAAGAAAGACTTGGTGAAGTTCCGCGAGGATTTCGAGTGGGGGCTGGAGGCGTCGAAGGAAACCTTGCGCCTGGTGGCGGGATTCAACTTCCCCGAGTTCACTCCCGCTTACGAATTTGTTTCCGTGTCTCATCCCAACGAATACCCGATGAACGAATATCGCATTGTCTCCTCGGCGGGACTCGACCTCGAACCGGCGGAGTTCGAGCGGGTCTTCCTGGAAGAGCACGTGGCGCGCTCCACAGCCTTGCACTCCGTGCGCGCCGACACGGGCCGCAGTTACCTGGTTGGCCCGCTGGCTCGCCTGAACTTGAATTTCGAGAAGCTTCTCCCCCAGGCCAAAGAAGCCGCGCGCGCCTCTGGGGTCTCCTGGCCATGCCGTAATCCTTTCCAGGGAATTGTGGCCCGGGCCATCGAGCTGATCCAGGTTTTCGAGGAAGCCCTGTCCATCCTGGATTCTTACCAGGAGCCGGCCAGAAGCCGGGTAGACCTCAAAGTACGCGCCGGAGAAGGTTGCGCCGCCACCGAGGCCCCCCGCGGCGTCCTCTATCACCGCTATCGCATTAACGACCAGGGACTGGTGGAATTCGCCAAGATTGTGCCCCCCACCGCGCAGAACCTGCGGCGCATGGAAGACGATCTGAGGTTGCTGGTGCCGGGGGTGTGGCGGCGGTCGGAAGCCGAGATTACCCACGTCTGCGAAAACCTGATTCGCAGCTACGATCCTTGTATCTCCTGCTCAACGCATTTCCTGAAGCTCCGCCTCGACCGCCACTGAGGTGTTAGTCGAGATGCCGCGAAGAAGCGCCGGCGAGGGCCCATGCGCCTTTTGGTGATCGGTTGCGGAAATCCTCTGGCGGGTGACGACAGCGCGGGCCTGGAAATCCTGCGCCGTCTTCAAGCGCGCAGCGACTGCGGATGCAAGCTAAGGGCCGCCCCGCAGGCCGGCGTCGGACTCCTGGAATTCTTTGATCAGGCCGATGTCCTGCTTTTTGTGGATGCCGTGTCGAGCGGCGCCCCGGCCGGCACGCTGCACCTGCTCCCGCTGCCCTCGCCGGAGGTGGAATCGCGCGGCATCCGCACTCTCTCCGGCCATGGCTGGGATTTGCCCCAGACGCTGGCTCTGGCCCGCGCCCTGGGACGGCGGATACCCAAGCTGATGCTGCTGGGAGTGGAAATGGCTAGCGTCACCCCCTTTGTCCCGCGCGCGGCAGATGTCGAGGAGGCGATTGCCCTGGTTGTGGACCGCTTCCCTCGCTTGCGATCTATGCTGCTGGATGCGGCCTCCGAAATATGGCGGGAGCCCCAAAGCTTCTTCGCTGGGGATGACTCCTTCCTGAAAGAATAGGCTCGGTTAGCAGTAGCGCCGTCTCGGCGGCTGGCTGGGGGGCGTCTCGCCCTCCTGCCTGTGGGCAAGATGCCTACAAGACAGCCAGCGAGGACGCTGGCGCTACAGCGGCGGCAGTTTGTGCCGATTCCCACATGACAAAAGGCATCTTGCCCGTCTGCGAGTTACCACTAGGAGGGTTTTGACGCAGGCGAGCAATCTTACTTCCCACAGTTCCCGCAAGTTTTCCTGCTGTTTTGACCAATTGCCTGTTCACCGTTCGCGGTCCCCCTGCTGTAGAACGCAACGAGTTTCCGAGCCGCCGGAAAAGGAAGCGCCGGGTCGGGGCAGGGAGCAAAATTGTTCAACGATTTCACTGCGGCACTCGTTTGCAATTGTCCCTCGCTCGTTGGTTGCTTTCGGGCCTTATTCAGGATTCGCCGAGCACCTCTCGCGGGATGTCGCTGTTATTACTGCCCTTCATCCCTTGGCCCCTATCTTGCTTCCTCCAGGAAGCGAAGAGGTGTCTAGGGGTCTGGGGCAATAAGTCTAGGTCGGCCTCCGATCCGCCGGAGAGTTATCGAGTGTGACGAGTCGCTGACCGATGCTTACTTTAGCAAGGGAACGTTACTGAGGCGCTGAGTATGCTTCCTGCCATCCTGCCACCTCGCGGGGGGATGCTGGAGATCGCATGTAGGGAGGGGCTATGAAAGATGGCAACCGCATTCCGGGCTCGCTGCCGGCCTCCGAGCAGGAGCTGCGGAGAACGTTCCTGGAACAAGCCCACCTCGTCCCGGGAGGGGAGCGCATCGCCTGCTGTATTCAATGCGGCACCTGCACCGGCAGTTGTCCCGTTAGTTACGCAATGGACATTTCTCCCAGGATGGTGATTGCGCTGTTCCGTGCCGGGCAAATCGAGGAGATTCTGCGGAGCCGCACCATCTGGATCTGTGCCTCCTGCTACATGTGCACGACCCGCTGCCCGCAGAATATCAAGATCACCGATCTTCTTTACGCTCTGAAACGAACGGCCATGGACGCCCAGCTGTACCCGGACCGCTTCCCTGTGTACCTGCTGTCCAGGAGCTTCGTGCGTATCGTGAATCGCTACGGGCGAAACCACGAAATCTTGTTGCTGCTTCTTTACTACCTGAGGCGAAATCCCTTTGAACTATTCCGGCTTATCCCTCTGGGGATGTCGCTGTTAAGAAAGGGCAGGGTTTCACTGTTCCCCTCCAAGATCAAGGGAGTGGGGGCGATCCGGAAAATCCTGAACGCTTCTCGGACGCTGCAACTTCCTCGCGAGAGGGAAAGGGTCGAGTACGACGCAACCATGGTGGGGTACCGCGCGGTGGGATGAGTGCGGCCCTGACGGATGCTCTGGAGAGATATCGATGCAATACCTCTACTACCCTGGATGCAGCCTGGAGTCGTCCGGGAAAGCCTACGACGAGAGCTTGCGGGCGGTGTTTCGCGCCTTGGGCGTCCAACTCACCGAGCTGAAGGACTGGAACTGCTGCGGCGCAACCATGTACATGAGCGTTGATGAGACTATCTCGTTGGCCATCAGCGCACGAAACTTGGCGCTTGCGGAACAAAACGGGAGCCGCGAACTCATCGCCCCGTGCAGCGCCTGTTACACCGTTCTTTTGAAGACGAACCGCTTCCTGCGCGACACTCCGGAGCTCAAGACGAAAGTCGATCGGATACTCGGCGAGGCGGGATTGAAATACGATCTCAGCGTCGTGGTCCGCCACCCCCTGGATGTGCTCGTCAACGATATCGGGATCGAGGTCATCGCGCTGGGGGCAAAGCGCAGGCTGGAAGGTGTCTCCTTTGCGCCGTATTATGGCTGTCAAATTGTACGGCCGGAGCGTGGTTTCGACGATCACGAGTTCCCCACGACCATGGACAGGATGTTCGAAAGGCTGGGCGCTCGCAGCGCCTATTTCCCCCTGAGGAGCCGCTGCTGCGGGGGAATGCTCATGACCACCTTCCCGGAGGTGTGCCTGCAGCTTGTAAAGGATTTGCTGGAGTGCGCCGCCGAGAACGACGCCCAATGCATCGTCACGACCTGTCCGATGTGCCAGATGAATGTGGAGGCGTACCAGCAGCGCGTGAATAAGAGGTTCGGAACCTCCTTCCGGGTTCCCGTGCTCTTCTTCACCCAGCTGCTTGGGCTGGCGTTGGGCTGCTCAGAGCAAGAGCTTGGACTGCAAAGGAATCTGATCGCGCTGCAAGTGCCGCTCCGAGCGCCGGCGGTGTAGTAAGGAGGAGAGCGATGGAACAGAACGGGCAGGTGCGCATCGGCGTTTACATTTGCCACTGCGGACTCAACATTGCCGGAACCGTGCACGTGAACGAAGTTCGGGAGTTCATCTCCCGCGCACCCAGTGTCGTCATCGCCAGAGACTACAAGTTCATGTGTTCCGATCCTGGACAAGCGTTGATCCAGCAGGATATTCAACAACTCCACGTCAACAGGGTTGTGGTTGCAGCCTGCTCTCCCCTGATGCATGAGCTCACCTTCCGGAATGCGGCCGGGAAGGTAGGCCTTAATCGATATCTGGTGCAGATGGCGAATATCCGCGAGCACTGTTCCTGGATCCACGACGATGCGCGCCTGGCCACGGAAAAAACCAAAGCCTTGATCTCGGCGGCGGTCAGACGGGTGGCCTGGCACCAGCCGCTGGAGCCGATGCGCGCCGAGATCAACCCCAACGTGCTCATCGTGGGCGCCGGGATAGCGGGCATTCAAGCGGCTCTGGAGATTGCGGAATCAGGTAATACGGTGTACCTGGTTGAACGCGAACCGACCATCGGCGGGCGGATGGGACAATTCGACAAGACGTTTCCCACCTTGGACTGCGCGGCCTGCATCTTGACGCCCAAGATGGTCTCGGTAGGGCACCGGGAAAACATCAAACTGCTGAGCTTCAGCGAAGTGGTGGGATTTTCAGGATACATCGGTAACTTCAAGGTGAGGGTAAGAAGGAAAGCAAGATTCGTGGACGAGTCCAAGTGCACCGGTTGCGGCCAATGCTGGAATGTCTGTCCGGCAGCCCGGCTGCCAAGAAAAAGGACCATCAAGTTAGGGGATCAGATAGTGAAGCAGGTGCTGTAGTGAGACTGGAAGCTGTACGACAAATTCTCGATTGTCGGGTACTCGTCGGGGATGACAAGCTGGACCATGAAGTAGACGTGGGGTGCGGCGCTGACCTGATGAGCGACGTCCTGGCCTTTATCAAGCCCAAGGCGCTGCTGTTGACCGGCTTGACCACCGTGCAGTCGGTACGCACCGCCGACGTCGCCGAAGTTCGAGCGATCGTGTATGTCCGGGGGAAGCCGCCCGACAAGGAGGCGATCACCTTGGCGAGAGAGACGGGGATCGTGCTGCTGTCGACGAATCTTCCCATGTACGAAGCCTGCGGAAAGCTTTACGCCTGCGGCCTGCGCGGCGGCAGCGAGCTCCAGGAAGGCCTGAGCGATGTCGGAGGAGCCCCTCTTCGTTCAACGCTTTGAGGTCGGCGGGAGGGATTTCGTAAGTGCTGGAAAAGCCTCCACTACCATCAAGGCCATCTTGAGGGAGATCGGGGTTCACCCGGCGGTGATCAGGCGGGCGGCGATCGCCTGTTATGAAGCGGAAATGAACGTGGTTTTGTATGCCCGCAAAGGAACCATGGAGTTGAGGGTTACTCCCAAGGATATTCGAATTACGGTTGAAGACGAAGGCGACGGCATCGCAGATGTGGAGCTGGCAATGCAAGAGGGATATTCCACCGCGCCAGACGAGATTCGGGAGATGGGCTTTGGGGCGGGTATGGGTTTGCCCAACATCAAGAAGAATGCCGATACCTTTACGATCGGCTCCGTCGTGGGCAAGGGGACGACGCTGGAAATAGTTATTCGGCCCTAACATGGAACAGTACTTTCATTCCGTTCGCATCGACCGGGAGAGCTGCACGGGTCGAATGGCCTGCATGAAAGTCTGCCCCACGCAGGCAATGCGGGTGCGACAGGGCAAAGCGGAGATCCTGGAAGATCGCTGTATCGATTGCGGCGAATGCGCCAGAGCCTGTCCCCACAATGCCATCATTCCGCAAACCAGTTCTTTCACGGACTTCTCAAGGTTCAAGTACATCATTGCGCTTCCCTCCCCGGTACTTTACGGGCAGTTCCGCAAAGACATTCTTCCCGGAACAATCCTGGCCGGGTTGAGGAAAATTGGGTTCGATGATGCCTGCGACGTGGCTTCCGCCACTGAGGCGGTGAGCATTGCGGTTGACGAGTATCTGTCCACGTATCGTGGCCCGCTGCCCCTGCTGTCGCCCTTCTGTCCCACCATCGTCCGGCTGATTCAGGCGCGGTATTCCAATCTCATTGACCTGCTCATTCCCATCGATTCTCCGATGGAAATAGCCGCGCGCGAGGTAAGGAACAAAAAAACCAAGGAACTGGGCCTGCGCCGTGAGGAAATCGGGATCATCTATCTGACCCCCTGCCCGGCCAAGATGGTCGCCATCAAATATCCGCCCAGGAAAAGAGCTTCGCACATCGATGGCGCCATCGCCATCTCGGACATTTACTACCCGCTCGTTTCCGCGATCGCCGATATGAACAACGAGTTGCGCGAGGAGCAAGAGCTGGTGAGGGGCATCGGTCTGAGCTGGCCCGTGCTGGGTGGGCAAGTCTCCTCGTTGCTGGCCGAAAGCTGCCTGGCGGTGGGCGGGCTTAGCGATGTCGAACGGATGCTGGAAGAAATTGAGAACGGGAAACTGGGCGACATTCAATACGTGGATTGCCACGCATGTCCACAGGGATGTTGCGGCGGTTCACTCACCGTCGATAACGCCTATGTGACGCGGAGTAAGATCCTGGGCCTTGTAGCGCGGCTGGGCAGCACGCCCTGCCAGGATCGCGAGAGGATAAGAGAACTGTACCAGAAGAACTATTTCTCGCTGCCGGGCAAAATCCCTTCCAGGCCTTTCGCGCCCTTGGATAAGGACATCGCGAAGGCGATAGAGAAAAGGAAGCGCATCCAGGAGACCTATGAAACGCTCCCGCAGATCAATTGCGGGGCCTGCGGCGCGCCGACTTGCCTGAGCTTTGCGGAAGACATGGTCCTTGAACGAGCCGCATGCGAGGACTGCGTGGTCCTGACGGCGAGGCAGGCTTGCACGCGGGCAAGCGCCCCCTCTGCACTGAGCACCAACCTGCAGGGGGTGACCGGAGGCAGCCAGCTTGCAAAGGATCAGAAGCTATGACGGTCCGGGACGTTGTTGAGACGCTGGGGCTGGAAGTCCTGACGGAAAACCAAGGCCTGGAGAGGCAGGCAACCGGAGGCTATGCCAGTGACCTGTTAAGCGATGTTATTGCCCACAGCAAGGCGGGTGACCTTTGGGTTACGCTCCAGACCCACCGCAACATCATCGCGGTCGCCACGTTGAAGGAATTGGCCGCCGTTGTCCTCGTGAATGGGAGAACCCCCGACTCTGACACCTTGCTAAGAGCTCGGGAAGAAAAAGTACTGGTGTTGGCCAGCCGGCTTCCAGCGTTTGAGCTGGTCGGCAGGTTATACCAGATGGGAATCCGAGGGGCCACGTGATGCTGCGACTTTTCAAAGCGGATTTGCACATTCACACTTGCCTGTCACCGTGCGCCGACTTGCACATGGGGCCCCGGGCAATCGTAAACAAGGCCGCGCAGCGCCGCTTAAATGTGATTGGCATTTGTGATCACAATTCTTCCGAGAATGTGGCTGCGGTCGTGAAAGCCGCTCGCGCTACGAATCTGAAAGTCGTACCGGGAATGGAAGTGACCTCGAAAGAAGAAGTGCACATCCTGGCGCTTTTTGACAGCATCGACAGAGCGCTCCAGCTACAAGAGATCGTGTATGAGCACTTGCCCGGGGAAAATGATGCGGAGGCCTTCGGGCCTCAGGTTGTTGTAAATGAGGACCAGGAGGTACTGGGGTTTAACAAGCGATTGCTGGCGGGAGCAACCGAACTGAGTGTTGAGCAGGTTGTGGATTCCATCCATGGCCTGGATGGCCTGGCGGTCGCCTCGCATGTCGATCGCGCGACATTCGGCATCATCGGACAATTGGGATTTATCCCGGAGCAATTGCCTCTGGAAGCTTTAGAAGTGTCTCGAAATACCAGCTTGCAGGAAGCAAGGCGTCGCTACGGCCACTTTGCTTTTGTTCGTTCTTCCGATGCGCATGTGGTGGAGGATATCGGCACAACCTCCACATCGTTCTGGTTAGATGCAGCCACTACGCGGGAAATTAAGAAGGCCTTACGCGGAGAGGACGGCAGACGCGTGGTAGTGGAGGATTTGGCCGTTTGCAGCTCTGCGAGTGAGAAACCGGCGTGTGGATAGGGTCCTCATGGAAGAGCTTTCTCTGCACATACTCGACCTCGTTGAGAATTGCATCGCCGCGGGAGCCAAAGGCGTGGAGATACGGGTTTGTGAAAACCGGCAGGAAGACCTCCTCTCGATTGAGATTGCGGACGATGGAAGCGGCATGAGCGAGGGGGTCCTTGAAACGGCGACGGACCCCTTTTTCACGACCCGCACGACGCGTCGCGTGGGGTTGGGCCTGCCGCTTTTCGAGCAGGCGGCAAAGATGGCCGGCGGCGAGCTGAGGATTGAATCCCGTCCCGGAGCGGGAACGAAGGTGACCGGCGTGTTTAAGCATAGCCATCTTGACCGGCAACCCCTGGGCGATATGACGGGTACCCTTCTCAGCCTGGTCGTCGGAAACCCGCAAATCGAGTTTACATACATACATCGGACCGATGACTCGGAGATCGCTTTCAGCGCCGGAGAAATAAGGGCTCAACTCGGCGGCCTACCCATCAATTCGTCCGCAGGGATAGCGGCTGTCCGGAAAAGTCTGGAGAAGCTCAGACCATATGCTCAGCCTTGAGCTCGTGGGGAGACGTACATGGAATTGGCGACTATTGAAGGGATCATCAGAAAACACGGCGCGCAGAGAACGGCGCTCATTGCCATGCTCCAGGATGTCCAGCACGAATACAGTTATCTGCCTCAGGATGTCCTTAGCCATCTGTCGCGCACGGTGGGCGTGCCGCTGAGCCGCGCCTATAGCCTTGCCACTTTCTATCGAGCCTTCAGCTTGAAGCCGCGAGGTAGACACCCCATCGCGGTCTGTCTGGGCACGGCGTGCCACGTCAAGGCAGCGGTGAAGATCCTTGAGAAGTTCGAGAGAATCCTTCACATCAAAGCCGGCCAGACCACCCCGGATCTTAATTTTGGGGTGGAGCAAGTTCGGTGCCTGGGTTGCTGTGGGCTTGCCCCCGTGGTCACGGTGGGCCAAGACCTGTACGGCAAGGTTTCTCTTACCAAAGTGGACCAAATCGTCAAGCAATACCGGAAAGAAGGAGCCAGAGATGCCAAAGCTTAGGTTGGAGGATCTGGCGCGAATCCGAGAGGAAGCCCGGAGAGCGACCCTGCTGCGCGAAGGCGCCGGCCGGGTCAAGATCATCGTTCACATGGGTACCTGCGGCATTGCCGCTGGCGGCCGGAAGATCATGGAGGCAGTGTTGCGGGAAGTGGAAGAGAGAAACCTCCAGGACGTGATCGTGACTACCTCCGGTTGCGCCGGACTGTGCAGTCGAGAGCCGATGGCTACGGTAGAGGTGGTTGGCGAGGCTCCCGTGAAGTATGTGGATCTAACCGAGAGCAGAATCAAGTCCATCTTCACGGAGCACATTCTGGGAGGCAAGATTGCTGAACAATATGCGCTCGCCGTGGGGAGTGAACGGACTCATTGACAGCCCAGGGTTCGAAAGGAGCCCCAGATGCCGTATCGAATGCACATAATGGTTTGTGCAGGGACGGGCTGCGTTTCCAATCGGTCCCTTGAGGTCAGGGACGCCTTGCAGAAGGAGCTGGAAAGACGCCGTCTCGAAGACGAGATTCAGGTGGTGACCACCGGTTGCAACGGTTTCTGTGGCGTGGGGCCGCTCATGGTTGTGCATCCCGAGGGGATTTTCTACCAGCAGCTCAGTGCCAAAGAGATTCCCCACCTTGTGGAGGAGCACTTTCTGAAAGGCCGGCCGGTGCAGAAGCTCATGTACGTCCCGCCGGAGGCGCCCGCCCCGGTTCCCAAGATGGGGGACATTCCTTTCTTCGGCCGTCAGCGGCTCATCGCCCTGCGGAACCGCGGCTTGATCGATCCGGAAAAGATCGATGAATACATCGCCCGAGATGGATATACGGCATTGCTAAAAGCCCTTACGCGGATGACTCCAGAGCAGATCATTGCAGAGATTAAGCTCGCCGGGTTGCGGGGCAGGGGCGGCGCGGGCTTCACAACCGGAGTCAAATGGGAGAAAGTCAGGCAGGGCGAGGGGGAGCCGAAGTATATCATTTGCAACGGGGATGAGGGCGACCCGGGCGCCTTCATGGATCGCAGCATCTTCGAGTCGGATCCGCACGCGGTCATTGAAGGCATGCTCATTGGCGCCCGGGCTATGGGCGCCCGCTACGGGGTGGTCTATATCCGGAATGAGTACCCGTTGGCGGTCCAGCGCATCCTAATCGCCATCGATCAGGCCCGTGAGTATGGGCTGCTCGGCGAAGACATTTTTGACACGGGCTTCGACTTTGACCTCTCCGTCACCAGGGGGGCGGGAGCCTTTGTGTGTGGAGAGGAAACGGCGCTGATCGCTTCCGTGGAAGGCCGGCTTGGAGATCCGCGGGCCCGACCTCCTTACCCCGCCGAGCACGGCTTGTGGGGAAAGCCCACCTGCATTAACAACGTGGAGACCTGGGTCAACGTTCCGCCCATCATCACCCATGGCGCAGAGTGGTACAGAGAGATTGGGACCGAAACCAGCAAAGGGACAAAAGTCTTCTCGTTGGTCGGCAAGATCAACAACACCGGTCTCGTCGAGGTTCCCATGGGCATCACTCTCCGCGAGCTCATCTACGACATCGGAGGGGGGATTCCCGGCGGCAAGAAATTCAAGGCCGTGCAAACCGGCGGGCCTTCCGGAGGCTGCATCCCGGCTGGCTTCATGGACGAGCCCATTGTCTACGAAACGCGCGCCGAAAAGCGCGCCGTGGCCGAGCACCTCGATCTGCCCATTGACTATGAAAGCCTCACGCACGTCGGCTCCATGATGGGATCCGGCGGCGTGGTGGTAATGGATGAAGACACGTGCATGGTGGATATCGCCAGGTACTTCCTCAGCTTCACCCAGGATGAGTCGTGCGGGGCCTGTACTCCCTGCCGAGAAGGAACCAAGCTCATGCTGGACATCCTGACCAAGATCACCGAGGGGCACGGCACCATGGAGGACCTGGCGGCCCTGGAAGAAATCGCTTGGATCGTCAAGCAAACATCCCTATGCGGACTGGGGAAAACGACCCCCAATCCGGTCTTGACAACGCTGCGCTATTTCCGCAGCGAGTATGTCGCCCACATCGAAGCGCATAAGTGCCCTGCCCATGTCTGCCGGGAATTGAATACATACCGGATCGAGCCCGAGCTCTGCGTCCAGCGGGGGCATGGATGCGGCGTGTGCAAGCGGGAGTGCCCGGAAAAGGCCATTTTTGGAGAAAAGAATCAGCCTCACCGGATCGATTCGACCTTGTGCCGCAAGTGTGGGGTATGCGTGGACGTCTGCCACTTTGATGCGGTGATTGTCGAATAAGGAGCCAGGGTATGACCAGCCTGACCATCGACGGGGTGACGACGCAAGTCCAGGAAGGAACCACCCTCCTCCAGGCGGCAAAATTGTTGGACGTCAAGATTCCAACCCTCTGTTACCACCCGCTGCTAAAGCCCTTTGGGGCCTGCCGCTTGTGCGTGGTGGAACTGAAGCGTAAAGCGGGATATGAGCTGGTAACCTCCTGCAACACGCCATGCCAGGAAGGGATGGTGGTGAGCAGCAACTCCAAGCATGTAGTGGATGCCCGGCGGGTCCTGCTCGAGCTGATGCTGGCGCGGTGGCCCAATGTGCCGGTTCTCCGCAAGCTGGCCGATGAGTTTGGGCTCGCCCAGCCAAGATTCACCAGCGTGCTCAGGGATGAGCGGGAGGACGCCTGTATCCTCTGCCTGCGGTGCGTACGGATCTGTGACGAGATCGTGGGAGCCAACGCGCTCGGCTTTGAGGACAGGGGAGTGGCGCGGCGGGTTGTCACTCCATTTAACCTGGAATCGGAGGCCTGCATAGCGTGCGGCGCGTGCGCGCACGTCTGCCTCACGCATCACATCAAATTTGAGGGGGAGGACTACAAGGGCAAACCTCCGGAATTCCTTCTGGACCCGAATACCGCCATTTACATGCCGACGGCCCAGGGAGTACCCAAAGTGCCGAGCATAGATCGGGATGCCTGTATTCACTTCAAGACCGGGGCCTGTCAAACCTGCGTGGCGGTCTGTGAGCCGGGGGCAGTCAACCACAAGATGGTGGACGAAGAAATCGAGTTGGAAGTCGGGCAGGTCCTCATTGCAACCGGCTATGACTTGTTCGACCCCACCCCTATGGCTCGCTACGGCTACGGGAGGCTTGACAATGTCTATACCGGCTTGGACATCGAACGCATGCTGAACTCCACCGGGCCGACGGGCGGAAGGGTGCTGCTCAAGAACGGCAAACCTCCGCGGGCCGTGGCCATTATTCATTGCATCGGCTCCCGTGACGAGAATCACCATCGCTATTGCTCGCGGGTCTGCTGTATGTATGCGTTGAAGTTCTCCCACCTCATCAAAGAGCGCACGGAGGCGGAGGTTTACAACTTCTACATTGACATGCGGGCCTTCGGGAAAGGATATGAAGAGTTCTATGTGCGTGTTCTGCATGAAGGCGCCAACGTCATTCGGGGAAAGGTTGCGGAGGTGGTTCAGGCGGGCTGGTCGAAGCAGGATGAAGGCACCCTGCTGATTCGGTGCGAAGACACGCTGATTGGCCGCTTCCGCGAGATCCCGGTCGATATGGTTGTGCTCTGCAATGCCATCGAGCCGCGCCGGGACGCGCAGGAAGTGGGACGCCTTTTCGGCCTCAGCAGGAGCCCCGATGGTTTCTTCCTGGAACGGCACCCCAAGCTGGATCCCGTGGCTACCACCACCGACGGTCTCTTCGTGGCCGGCTGTGCCCAAGGGCCAAAAGATATACCCGACGCGGTGGCCCAGGCCAGCGCGGCGGCTGCCCGGATGCTGGCCACGATCTCGAAAGGGGTTGTCGAAATCGACCCTGTGCGCGCGGAAGTAATCGAGGAGTATTGCAGCGGCTGCCGGACATGCAACGCGCTGTGTCCTTACAATGCGATTGAGTATCTGGAAGATAAGAAAGTGTCGCGCGTGAATTCCACCCTTTGCAAGGGGTGCGGCACCTGTGTGGCGGCATGCCCTTCAGGCGCCATCACGGGCTATGGCTTTAACGACGAGCAGATCTATGCGGAACTGGATGGCATCCTCAGCCTGTAAACCGAAAGGAGCCCTCGGCAGTGAAGACGCGCAACAATGACCTCGGACCCCGAATCGTCGGCTTCTTGTGTAACTGGTGCGCCTATACCGGCGCGGACCTGGCGGGGGTCAGCCGGATGAAATCGGCGCCCAATCTCCGCATCATCCGCGTCATGTGCACGGGCAGGGTGGATCCTTCGTTTATCCTCCGCGCGTTCCAACTGGGCGCGGATGGAGTCCTGGTCGCCGGCTGCCATCCGGGAGACTGCCATTACCAGGAAGGCAACTTCAAAGCGCTTCGGCGGGTGCTCCTGCTGAAGCGGATCTTGCGCCAGTGCGGAATTGACGAACGCCGCCTGCGGTTGGAGTGGATTTCGGCCAGCGAGGGCGAGAAGTTTGCAAAAGTATCCACCGAGTTCACGGAGGAAGTGCGGGCCCTGGGACCGCTCCGCTTGGAAGTGCCGGAGGAAGTGTTTGCTGAAGAAATGGTGATGGTTGCATGACAGGCTCTTCACCTCCAGCCCGGAGAGAGAAACCTGGAGTCGCCGCTTACGGCAGAGCGATAAGGGTGGCCCAGGGGAGGCCTGGCGACTGCTTTATCACGGGTTTTCCGCCGCGGGCTCCTCACCTCCTCGACCTGATGTGTGCGATAATTGCGACCGAAGAATTCCCATCGCCTGGGTCTGTCTTCGGCGCAGGGAAAAAGACCTGCGGCAATAAGGCTCGCGGCACCCGGCGCGCGAGGCGTCTCCAGGCTTTCTACCAGCGCGCCTGGGAAGATCTGGCCTGCCCGGAGGAGAGACAATGGGTTCACCGATAGCAGGAGCTCAACCCCCCGTTTGCGAGCTTACTCTCGAAAACCTTTTTGAGTTTCCGGAGGGCCGAAAAGTACTGACCTGCATCCAGTGCGGGATGTGTGCCGGCACTTGTCCCCATGGGGAGGTGATGGACTATCCGCCCCGGCGCATCATCGGCATGCTCCGCGCGGGGATGCTGGAAAAGGTTTTCACCAGCGACAGTCTGCTCAACTGTGTGGCCTGCTACGCATGTATGGCGAAGTGTCCGCGAGGCATTCAATTGACCGAGGTGCTATTGCCGTTGGTCAAAGAGCAAGTTTTCCTCCGCCTCCCGGAGATACCGGGGGAGCTGCACAAAGCCTTGGAGAATACCTTGCGGTATGGCAACCCGATGGGAGAATCACCGCGCAAACGAACAGCCTGGGTAAAGACCGTGGAAGTGCCGATCCGTATCCTCGCCGAGGATCCCCGACCGGTGGATGTGTTGTGGTTCGTGGAGTGTCAGAACTCCTACCATCCACGCGGACAGGATATCAGCCGCGCGACAGCAAGGCTCTTTTATGCCCTGGGCACCGACTTTGCCATTTTGGGCAACGAGGAGAAATGCGCCGGCGAGTGTGCTCGGCTGGTGGGAGAAACCGGGCTGTTTGACACGCTGACGGATTACAACGTGGCAGTCTTCCGCAATTATCGCTTCAACCGCATCGTGACCTCCGGCGCTCACGCGCATGATGCTTTCCTGTATCAATACCGTGCCCTCGGATTCAATTATCCGGTGGAACACGTCACGCCCTTCTTTGCCCGCTACGTGGACCAACTGAAGCCTCTCCTGCAACGGAAACTGAACTACACGGTTACCTATCACGATTCGTGCTGCCTGGGGCGGCACAACGGATTCTACGAGGAGCCGCGGATGCTGCTGAAAGCAATCCCCGGGATCAAACTCGTGGAGATGCCTCACAACCGCATGAACGCGGTTTGCTGTGGCGGAGGCGGAGGAGGAATGTGGCTGGACACTTATTACAAAGCCAAGGGCTACGAAAGGCTTTCGGAGCGACGCGTTAAAGAAGCTGTCGCCACCGGGGCCGATGTTCTCGCTATCTCCTGTCCTTATGAAGTCTCCCGATTTGAAGATGCCTTGAAAGTGTTGGGTTATGACAAGCGGATGATCGTGCGGGATGTAGTCGAGCTTCTGGCAGAAGCAATGGAGGTCTGAGGCATGAATATTCTCGTCTTGCTAAGAATGGTTGCGGACGTGGTGGAAGAGCTGGAAATTGCCGCCGACGGAAAGTCGTTGGCGCTGGAATCTCTACGCATGATTCTGAGCGAGTCCGACGGCCATGCCCTGGAGGAGGCGCTCCTTCTGAAGGAACGTTACGGGGGTCAGGTAACCGTCGTAGCGTTGGATGCTCCGGAGGTAGACGATGTCCTTTTCGCCTCCCTGGCGAAAGGAGCAGACCGGGCAACCAAAGTCACCGGCGCGGAGACCGGCCTGACTTCCCGCGGTATGGCGCATATTTTCTCGCAAGTAATTGCCACCGCCGCCAGCCTGAAGCCGGCTGATCTTATCCTCACCGGCACGCAGGCCATCGACGACTTGGACGGATTAGTGGCTCCGCTCGTCGCGCATTTCCTTCGCTTGCCTTTCGTGCCGATTGTTGTCCAAGTCGCCGTGGAAAAATCCGGCAGCATGGCCACGGTGGTCAAGGAGTATCCAGGCGGCGTACGGGGTGAGTTCGAAGTTCGGCTGCCGGCGGTGTTGGGTATCCAGGCTGCGGAAAAACCTCCCCGCTATGTGCCGGTGGCCAAGGTTCGGGCGGCGGCGAAGGCGCATAAAATTGAATGCCTGCCCGTTCCCTCTCAGTTGGAGCCGCTTTTTGTTGAAGTTCTTCAAATGATGAAACCAGAGGTGGCAGGGCACGCCGAAATGCTGGAAGGCCCTGCGGAGAAGATCGCCGGTAAGGTTTGTGAAATTCTGGCCGCGCGCGGCCTAGTGTGAGGATGTGACATATGGCTGGAAACATCTGGGTGTTGGCCGAGCAGTGGCGGGGTCAAGTCTCCGAGCTCACCTATGAAGTCTTGGCGCTGGGGAGCGAAGTGGCCACCGCCCTCGGGTTGAAGCTTCAGGTAGTTCTGCTGGGACATAAGGTGAAGAGCCTCGCGGACACGCTGGGAAAAGCGGACAGCGTTCTTTACGTGGACCATCCCGCGCTTGAGGAGCCCACGGCCGAAACACAAAGCAGCGCGTTGGCTCAACTGGTTAAAGAGCTGCAGCCGCAGAGCGTGCTGATCCCTCTCACCAACATCACCTTGGGAGTGGGCACTCTGGTCTCGGCGCAACTGCAACTGCCGGGAATTAACTTTTGTAGGGACCTGCGTGTGGTTGACGGCCGGCTCCAGGCGCATTGCGTTCTTTACGGCGGCAAGATGGAAGTTCTGGTGACGGCTCTCCGCGAGCCCGCAATCCTCGGCATCTCGCCCGGAGCAAGACCGGCGGAAAAAGGACGAGTGGCGCAAGCTCCGGCTGTTGAGGAAGTCACCGTTACTCTGCCGGAGGCGCCCCCGGTGCGCTTTAAGAAGTACATCGAACCGGAAGCCGGCGGTGTGGACATCACGAAGCAGGATGTTTTGGTGGCAGTCGGACGTGGGATACAAGGCCAAGACAACATGACTCTCGCCGAGGAGCTGGCGCAGGCTCTCGGCGGGGCCGTGTGTGGGTCGCGCCCGGTAATCGACCAGGGTTGGCTCCCCCTGGCGCGACAGGTCGGCAAGTCAGGCCTTACAGTGAAGCCGAAACTTTACCTTGCCGCCGGAATCAGTGGCGCCCCAGAGCACGTCGAGGGTATGAAAAACGCCGACCTTATCATTGCCGTCAATACCGATCCGCAGGCCCCGATTTTTAACCTTGCCCACTACGGCATTGCGGGAGACGTGCTGGAAATCCTGCCGGTGCTGACGCAAGAGGTTCGCAAGACCATCCTGAAGAAGGCAGGCTGACGATGCCCACGAGCGTAAATCTCGGTCCTGTACCCGGCTGGGCCATCCTCTGGCTGGTGTTTCTGGTGGCGGTGGGGTTATTTGCCTGGCGCGTGGTGTTTCTCCTGCGGTTGCTCAGACTGGGCCAGCCCGAGAACCGCTTGGACCACATCCCGGCGCGTCTGAGGCGGCTGCTGGTCTACGTCTTTGGGCAGCTTCGGCTCCTCGACGAACCCTTGGTGGGCATCCCGCACGTACTTATCTTTTACGGTTTTGTGGTCTTCCTGATGGCGACGACGGGGATGATTCTGCAAGGGCTGTTGCCCGGCCTGCGCATTCCCACTGTAGAACAGAGCCGTTATCTCGCTCCGGTGGTGGACATCTTTGCCGTGCTGGTGCTCGGCGGGTTGGCGGTCTCGTCCTTCCGGCGCTTTGTGCTTCGCCCCGCGGGATTGCAGCTCACGGTCGATGCAACTCTCGTGAACGTCCTGATTGCATCGCTCATGGTGACCTATCTCCTGGCGGAAGGTTTCCGCCTGGTGGGCCAGTCTGCCGGAGCGGGCCTCTGGCTGCCGGTGGGCAGTTGGCTGGCCGGTTTGTTCCAAAGCTCGGCGCCGCTCCGGGCCGGCGCGCTCACGTTCCATCGGCTGTTCTGGTGGATGCACGTGCTTATCGTGCTGTTCTTCCTCGCCTACCTCCCGTATTCGAAGCACTTGCACCTGCTTGCCGCGCCGTTCAGCGTCTTCTTCAGCCGGCTTGACCCCCCGGGCCGGCTGCCGGGGCTGGCGCGCGAGGGGAGCCGCCCGGGCGCCGAGCGCCTGGAGGAATTCACCTGGCGGCAGCTACTTTCAGCGCTCGCCTGCGCAGAGTGTGGCCGTTGCGAGCGGGTCTGCCCAAGCAACCAGTGCGGTGAGCCATGTTCGCCTCGCCAGTTGATCCACAACTTGAAAGAACAACTGCTCCGTTACGGTCCCGCGTTGCTCGCCAAGGCGCGAGCAGCTCCCGGCGATGGGGAGCCCGCGCTGATTGGCGGGCTGATTGCCCCCGCGGAGCTCTGGACCTGCACCACCTGCCTGGCTTGCGTGGACCGGTGCCCGGTCTTCAATGAGCACCTGTCGATTACGGTGGATCTGCGGCGGCGCCTGCTGGAGCGCGGGGAAATTGACCGGCGCCTGGAAGAAGCGTTGCGGAATCTCACTCGCTATGGCAACTCTTTTGGCCAGTCGGAGCGCAAGCGCGCCGTGTGGACGCAGGGTCTGGATTTCAAGCCTAAGGACGTGCGCAAGGAGCCGGCGGAGTGGTTGTGGTACCAGGGGGAATACGCTTGCTATCACCCTGCGCTCCAGGGCATGACGCGGTCGCTCGCGCGTGTGCTGCGTGCCGCCGAGCTCGACTTCGGAATCCTTTACGAGGCCGAGCGGAACTCCGGCAACGACGCGCGGCGCGTCGGCGAAGAAGGTTTATTCGAACTCCTGCGGGAGAAAAACGCCGCCACGCTTCAGAGCGCTCGCTTCAATAACCTCTTTTCTACGGACCCGCATGTCTACAACACTTTGAAAAACGAATACCCGGACCTGAACCACGGGCGGCACCCGGTCTATCACTACACGGAGTTGCTGGCGGACCTCTTCGAGCGAGGGCGGCTCAAAGTGGCGCATAAGCTGCCCTACCGGGTGACCTATCACGACCCGTGTTATCTCGGGCGGTATAACGGCGTATACCAGGCACCGCGCGCCGTCCTGAAGGCTCTGGGGGTAGATTTGAAAGAGATGCCGCGCTCGCACCGCAACAGCTTCTGCTGTGGCGGCGGGGGAGGGCGCGTCTGGATGGAAGAGATCGGGGAGCCGCATTCGCGTCCGAGCGAAAGCCGGGTGCGCGAGGCCGCCGGGGTGGACGGAGTGCAGACCTTGGTGGTGGCTTGTCCGAAGGACTACGTTATGTTTTCGGATGCCTTGAAGACGACCGGCCTCGAGGGCCGGCTGGCGGTCAAGGATTTGACGGAACTGGTGGCAGAAGCTCTGGGCCTGGAGTCTGGGGCGCCGGTTTCGGCGACGCCCAAGCCGCAGGCCGCCTGAATCGCATGTCGGCGGTCGGCCTCTGGGCCGGTTCGATGTGGTTAACCCAGGTGGGGAGGACACCGCGGTGAACGACAACGGGAAAAAGGGAGTCAGAGTAGGTGTTTACGTTTGCCATTGTGGGACGAACATCGCTGGTACGGTTGATGTAAAGTCGCTCACGGAGTATGCGGCCACCCTGCCGGGGGTGGTGGTTTCCCGTGATTACAAGTACATGTGTTCTGACCCCGGGCAGGAGCTTATTCAGGAAGATATTCGTGAATATCAGCTTAACCGCGTCGTGGTGGCTTCGTGTTCCCCCCTTTTGCACGAACAAACCTTCCGCGGCGCCGTGGCCAAGGGGGGCATCAACCCATTTTTTTGCCAGATGGTGAACATCCGGGAACACGATTCCTGGGTACATGAGGACCATAAGGCGGCGACGGAGAAAGCCCGGGACTTGACGCGGGCGGCCGTCCGGCGGGTGGCATTTCATAAGCCGCTGGAGAAGAGGCGGGTTCCTATCCGACCCGAGGTGCTGGTAGTGGGAGGTGGGATTGCGGGTATCCACGCGGCTTTGACCCTCGCCAACGCGGGCAAGCATGTTTATCTGGTGGAGCGGGAGCCGACCATCGGCGGGCACATGGCCAAGTTCGACAAGACGTTTCCCACCCTCGACTGCGCCGCTTGCATCCTGACACCGAAAATGACGGCGGTGAAGAGACACCCCAACATCACCCTCTGGACTTACTCCGAGGTCACGCAGGTGGCGGGCTATGTCGGCAACTTCAAAGTGACCGTCAAGCGCAAACCCCGCTATATATATGAGGACTTGTGCGTGGGCTGCCTGGAGTGCATCGAAGCGTGCGTGTACAAGCAAGCCAAATACCCTGACGAGTTCAACCTGGGACTGGGGAAGCGGAAGCCGGTCTACATCCCCTTTCCCCAGGCCGTGCCCCTGGTCCCCGTCATCGACCCGGAAACCTGCATCGAGTTCAAGAGTGGCAAATGCAAGAAGACCTGCGTGGAAGTGTGCGGCGAGCGCAACGCCATCGATTTCCACCAGCCGGAATCGACGCAGACCCTGGAGGTGGGCACCATCATTCTGGGCACGGGATTCCAGGTCTTTGATGCCCGGCGCATTCCTTATTATGGGTATGGCGTTTACCCGGGCGTCTACACGGCACTGGAGGTGGAGCGCCTGGTGAATGCCGCGGGTCCGACCGGCGGAGAAATTGTGCTCCGTGATGGCCGAAAGCCCAAGGCGATCGGCATTATCCACTGCGTGGGATCTCGCGACGAGAACACCAACCGCTGGTGCTCCCGCGTGTGCTGCATGTACTCGCTGAAACTGGCCCACCTCATCAAGGAAAAGACCAACGCCGAAGTCTACAACTTCTATATCGACATTCGCGCCCCCGGCAAGGCCTTCGAGGAGTTTTACAACCGGGTCGCGGAGGAGGGGACGAATTTCATTCGGGGCAAAGTGGCGGACATCTTTCCGGACCCCGACGGCAGCGGCCGTCTGATCCTTCAGGCCGAAAATACCCTGCTGAGCATGGTGCAGAAGATTCCCGTGGACATGGTAGTGCTTTCGGTAGGGCTAGAGGCGCAGGCGGACGCCCAGGAGGTGCGCCGTTTGTTCAACATCACCTGCTCCACCGAGGGCTTCTTTCTGGAGCGACATCCGAAGTTGGCCCCCGTGAATACATTTACCGACGGCATTTTCCTCGCAGGCTGCTGCCAGGGACCAAAAGACATTCCCGACACGGTGGCGCAGGCAGGCGCCGCGGCGGCAGAAGCTCTGGCCCTTATTGATACCCAGTTCATGGAACTGGAGCCCAATACGGCCTACGTCCTCGAGGAAGCCTGCTCCGGCTGCAAGACTTGCGTTCCGCTGTGTCCGTATAACGCCATCTCCTTCTTGGTGGAGAAGAAGAAGGCGGAGATCAACGAGGTGCTTTGTAAGGGGTGCGGGGTGTGCGTTGCCGCCTGTCCCTCGGGCTCTGTCCGCCAGAACCTGTTCGAGGACGAGGAGATCTTCGAGGAAATCAAGGGGGTGCTCGCCTATGCCTGAAGCAACGCAGAAAGTCTCCGACGCCGTTCAGGACAAGTTTCAGCCCAAGATTGTGGCCTTCTTCTGCAACTGGTGTACCTACATTGCCGCAGATTTGGCAGGAACCTCAAGGATGAAGTACGCGCCCAACGTGCGGGTGATCCGCGTGATGTGTTCGGGTCGGGTGGACCCCCAATTCGTCCTGGATGCCTTTGCGAAAGGGGCCGACGGAGTTTTTATTGGTGGGTGCCATCCTGGGGATTGCCACTATCAGGAGGGGAATTATAAAACCCTCCGGCGCGTCCGCCTCCTCAAGCGCCTGCTGAAAGAGATGGGCATTGAGGAGGAGCGCTTCCGCCTGGAGTGGATATCAGCCTCCGAGGCGGACAGAGTCAGAACTGCCGTCAACGATATGGTGGAGAAGGTCGGGGCTCTGGGCCCGCTGCGCCTGGGGACACCGGAAGAAGTTTTTGCTGAGGAGGTGACCGTCTCATGACAGAACCTTCGGCTGTGCCCAGGACGGAGAAACCCAAGGTGGCATTTTATTGGTGCGCCTCTTGTGGTGGGTGTGAAGAAGCCGTGGTGGACCTCGCCGAAAAAATCCTGGACGTGGTTGCCGCGGTGGACATTGTTTTCTGGCCGGTGGCGCTGGACTTCAAACGGAAAGACGTCGAAGCGATGCCGGATGGGTCGATTCTGGCCTCCTTCGTCAACGGAGCCATCCGCACCACGGAGCAGGAAGAGATGGCGCGCCTCCTAAGGCAGAAATCGCAGCTTCTCCTCGCCTTCGGCGCCTGTGCCCAACTGGGAGGCATTCCGGGCCTGGCGAATCTGTGGGAACGGCAAAGCATATTCCACGCCGTTTATCGGGAGTCTCCCAGCACACATAACCCGGAGGGTGCGGTGCCGGAGAGGTTCCATGAGGAGAACGGCCATCGCTTAACCCTGCCAGGCTTCTTCGATACGGTGCGGACGCTTGCCCAGATTGTCGAGGTGGACTACTACGTCCCCGGGTGCCCCCCCACACCCAAGATTATTCTGGAGGCGGTGGGGACGCTGTTGAGCGGGAAGCTGCCGCCCAAGGGGGCGGTGCTGGCTCGGGACCAGGCGCTTTGCGAGGAATGCCCTCGCAAGGATACGCGCCCCGAGAAACTGACCCTGAAGGAGTTCAAGCGTCCGCATCAGGTGATAATCGATGAAGCCACGTGCGTGCTGGCGCAGGGCGTCGTGTGTATGGGCCCCGCCACGCGCGCCGGGTGCGAGGCGCTCTGTGTCCGAGGCAATATGCCCTGCACAGGATGCTTCGGCCCCACCAGCCGCGTCCGCGACCCCGGCGCCAAGGCCCTGTCCGCCCTCGCCTCCATGATCGACAGCAACGAGGAGAAGGAAATCGAACGTGTTCTGAACACCCTGCCCGACCCCGTGGGAACGTTCTATCGTTACAGCCTGCCGTCGTCTCTGCTGCGAAGAAAGAAGATAGAGGAGGGGTTGATGGCGGACTCGAACTCCGGGACATCGGATGACAAAGCAGCTCAGGCGGGACGCGGCGGTCGAGTGGCGAGTTTCCCCGGGGCCGCCGTGATCGCCAAGAGCTGAAACCTGGCTGTGAGGGAGATCTCCATGGCTGATGAGAAGAACAAGATTCTTCAAGAGGTTGAGATGACTGCAACTGCGACCGCCGGCGGGGAGCCCGGGCGGCGCAGAATCACCATCGATCCCATTACCCGGCTCGAAGGGCATGGGAAAATTGAGATCTTTCTGGATGAGCAAGGAAAGGTGGAGCGGGCCTTCTTTCAAGTGCCGGAACTCCGAGGGTTTGAGAAGTTTGCGCAGGGCCGCCCCGCGGAAGAAATGCCCCAAATCACCTCCCGGATTTGTGGTGTGTGCCCCACGGCCCACCACATGGCTTCCACGAAAGCCCTGGACAGCCTCTATCAGGTGGTCCCACCTCCGGCGGCGAGGAAGATTCGGGAACTGGTGTACAGCATCTTCATGGTGGAGGACCACGCTCTGCACTTCTATTTCCTGGGTGGGCCGGACTTCATCGTCGGGCCCAAGGCCCCGCCAGCCGACCGGAACGTCCTGGGCGTGATCGCCAAGGTGGGAGTGGAAGTCGGCCAGAAAGTTATCGCCGCGCGGCGCAAGTTGCGCGAGCTGATGGTGCTGGCCGCGGGCAAGGCCGCCCATCCCGTCTTCGGCTTGCCGGGTGGCGTGGCCAAACGCATCACTCCGGAAGACCAGCCCAAGTTCCAACAGGTGGCCGTCGAGGCGGTGGAGTTTGCGCAGTTCACGCTCACCGCCTTCGAGAATATTGTCTTGAAGAATCCCGAGTATCTCGACCTCATCTGCTCGGAGGCGTTTACTCACCGGACCTATTACCTGGGGATGGTTGACGACAAGAACCGGGTGAACTTCTACGACGGCACGCTTCGGGTGGTTTCTCCTGAAGGCAAGGAGTTCACAAAGTTCCGGCCCGAGCAGTACCTCGACTACGTGGCGGAGCACGTGGAGCCCTGGAGTTACGTCAAGTTCGCCTTTTTGAAGCCAGTCGGCTGGAAAGGCTTCAGCGAGGGGGCAGACAGCGGCGTGTACAGTGTCGCTCCGCTGGCCCGCCTGAATGCCTCCGAGGGCATGGCAACGCCCTTGGCGCAGGAGGCCTACGAGAAGTTTTACGCCACCCTGGGAACAAAGCCGGTTCACCATACGCTCGCTAACCACTGGGCGCGCGTTGTGGAACTGCTTTACGCGGCGGAACGCATGAAGGAGCTGGCGGACGATCCTGACCTGACCGATCCGAACGTGCGGACTTTGCCCACTGCTACGCCCAAGGAAGGTGTGGGAGTGGTGGAAGCCCCGCGGGGGACTCTCTTCCACCATTATCAGACCGACGAAAGAGGTTTGATCCAAAAGGCGAACTTGATTGTGGCCACCCAGAACAACGCCGCCCGCATCGCCATGAGCGTCGAGAAGGCGGCCAAGGGACTCATCAGCGGCCCCAACATCCCCGAAGGGGTCCTGAATATGGTGGAGATGGCCTTCCGCGCTTATGATCCCTGCCATGGCTGCGCTACCCACTCACTCCCCGGCAGTATGCCCTTGATCCTGCGGGTGCACGACCGTAGCGGGAACACGGTCGCCACACTGCGCCGCGACCTGGACGGCAGTATCCACCATGAGTGATGTTCGACCTCCCTCCGCTCGCTGGGCTTCCTCGAAGCAAGAAGGGACAAGCGCAGACCCCTCCCTTCGGGTCTTGTGCCTGGGTAACGAACTGCTCGCCGACGACGCGTTTGGGAAGGCGGTTGCCGAGCAGGCGAGCCCCGTGCTGCCCAAGACCGTGGAGGTGGTGTTCTCGTCAATGAGCGGCCTGAATCTGCTGGAGGACATCCTGGGGGTTTCTCGGCTGTTGGTTGTGGATACCGTGCAGACGGGAACAGCGCCACATGGCACACGATTTTTGCTGCGCGAAGGTGACATATTGTCCGTTCCTGGGGGTTCCCCTCATTTCATCGGACTTTTTGAGACCCTGAAGCTGGCCAGAGAATTGCTACTAAATGTCCCGAAAGAGGTCATTATTCTGGCTGTGGAGGCAGCGGACTGCCTGACGGTCGGCGGCAGTATGCACCCCGCCGTGCAAGCCGCTGTTCCGGTGGTGGTTGACTGGATTCGCGAGTTCGTTGGTACACCAGCTCGAGTGGAGCCTTCGGCTGAGTATTAGAGAGCCCAGCTCCCGGAGCATATCAATCAGATTGTGGGGAGAGGTTCCCCCAAGAGCGCGCCCTGGTTTTACGCCCGGATTCAGCCCAGTGGGATTCCCGCCAGGGCTGCGAGCGGGGTGTTATTCTTCCTTCGTGAGTGCGACAATGTGCTTAGCAGTGCCAGGTAAGATTCTTGAAATGAAAGTGTGCGAGGGTAGGCGCGTGGCGCAAGTGCAGTTTGGCGGCATCACGCGGGAAGTCCGTCTGGACTTCGTGCCGGAGGCGGAGGTGGGGGAGTACGTGATTGTCCACGTAGGTTTTGCCATCAGTCGCTTGAATGCCGAGGAGGCCGAAGAGAATTACAAACTGCTGAGGGACATGGAGTCGCTGGAGGGGGAGGGCCGCGCTGAACCACCCCCAGGCCGAGGTGGGCAGCGCCCATGAAGTACATCGATGAGTACCGAGACGAACGCATCGCCCGTGCCCTGATCGGCGAAATCTCCCGGCGCGTCACACGCCCCTGGGTGCTGATGGAGATTTGCGGTGGGCAGACCCACACCCTGATGCGGTATGGCATCGATGAAATGCTCCCTGCCAAGATCGAGCTGGTGCACGGGCCGGGCTGCCCGGTCTGCGTCACCCCGCTGGAAAGCATCGACAAGGCCCTCCAGATCGCTTCCCGCCCGGAGGTTATTTTCGCTTCTTACGGCGACATGTTGCGCGTGCCGGGTTCCCACACTGACCTCTTACACGTGAAGGCGATGGGCGCTGACGTCCGCGTGGTTTATTCCCCCCTGGAAGCCTTGAAGATCGCCCGCGCGCATCCGGAGCGTCGCGTGGTGTTCTTCGGCATCGGGTTTGAGACCACGGCTCCCGCCAACGCCATGGCCGTCTGGCAGGCGAAGCAGGAAGGCCTGGAGAATTTTTCCATGTTGGTTTCGCTGGTGCTGGTGCCGCCCGCCATTCGCCTGCTGCTCAGCTCAGTCGGGAACCGCGTGCAGGGATTCATTGCGCCCGGCCATGTCTGTACGGTGATGGGCTACTGGCAATACGAAGCTTTGAGCCGTGAGTTTCGCGTGCCCATGGTTGTGGGCGGCTTCGAGCCGATTGACCTGCTGGAAGCCATCTCCATGCTGATTAGCCAACTCGAGAGCGGGCGCGCCGAGGTGGAGAACCAGTACGCGCGCTCCGTCAGCCGTGAGGGCAATCGGCCGGCCCAACAAATGATGGAAAGGGTCTTCGAGGTTTGCGACCGCAAGTGGCGCGGCATCGGCCCCGTCGCGCAAAGCGGCTTGCGGCTGCGGCCGGAGTTTGCCGCTTACGACGCCGAACGAGTCTTTGAGGTCACGGAAGCCGGCGCCGCAGAACCCAACGAATGCCTGAGCGCGCAGGTGTTGCTGGGGGTGAAGAAACCAACCGATTGCCCCGCTTTTGGACACGGCTGCACGCCGGAGAGCCCGCTGGGGGCGCCCATGGTTTCCTCCGAAGGCGCCTGTGCCGCCTATTACCGCTACCGGAGGCAGGCAGTGGGAACGTGTGAGGTGCCGCGGTGAGTGACGAGCCAAAGACGCCGGGTTCGCCGAGCTGCCCGACGCCTCTTCCCGCCAAGGACCGGGTTCTGTTGGGGCATGGCAGTGGCGGCAGGCTTAGCGCCGAATTGATCCGTGAGGTCTTTCTGCCGGCGTTTCAGAATCCCGCGCTTGCCAGGCTGGATGACCAGGCCGTCGTCGCGGTGAATGGGATGCGGCTCGCCTTCACGACGGATTCCTTTGTGGTCAAGCCGCTATTCTTCCCGGGCGGAGACATCGGATCGCTGGCGGTGCACGGGACGGTGAACGACCTGGCCATGGGCGGTGCTCAGCCTCTGTTCCTGAGTGTGGCCTTCATCCTTGAGGAAGGCTTGCCGATCGAGACCTTGCAGCGAGTTGTGGCGTCGCTCCATCGCGCCGCTTCCCAGTGCGGGGTGGAGATCGTCACTGGCGACACAAAAGTTGTTGAGCGAGGGAGTGGTGACGAACTCTTCATCAACACCTCCGGAGTGGGGGTGGTGCCGGAAGGTCTTTGCTTGTCCGCCGACCAGGCACGGCCGGGCGACCGCGTGCTGCTGAGCGGGTCGATTGGGGAGCACGGCATCGCCGTCATGGCGCAGCGGGAGGGGCTGGAGTTTGAAAGCGCGGTGGAGAGCGATTCCGCTCCGCTACACACGCTGGTGGCGGCAATGCTCGAGGTGGATCGCGAGCGCCGACCGATCCACTGCCTTCGCGATCCCACCCGCGGAGGTCTTTCCAGCGCCCTGAATGAAATTGCCGCCCAATCGCGTGTTGGCATCACGATCGAGGAACGAGCCGTCCCGGTGCGCGAAGAGGTGAAAGGCGCGTGCGAGCTTCTGGGGCTCGACCCGCTCTACGTGGCGAACGAAGGGAAGCTTGTGGCCTTCGTCGAGCCGGACGCCGCGGAGCCGGTGCTCGCCGCCATGCGGGCGCACCCGCTGGGGCGCCGGGCACAAATCATTGGCACAGTGACGCAGTCCAATCCCGCCACGGTGAGCATGAGAACCGCGCTGGGGACGACCCGGATTGTGGATATGCTTTCCGGCGACCAGTTGCCACGGATTTGTTGAAGTAGCTGTCAGCTTTCAGCAAGCGGTTTTTCTTTTGCCAGGCTGACTGCTGATGGCTGCGAGCTGATTGCTTCTGAGATGCACGAACTGAGCATTGCCAACTCGATCTTGGATACGGTGCGGGCGGAAGCCGAGAAGCGGCCCGGCGCGCGTGTGGTCAAGGTGGGAGTCCGGATCGGTGAATTGTCCGGCGTGAACCCGGATGCCCTGAGTTTCGGCTTTGAGGTACTGGTTCGCGGAACCGACCTGGAGCCCTTGGCGCTCGAAATCGAGTCCATGCCGCGTCGCCAACGCTGCCCGGTTTGTGAGCAGCAGTTCGCCGTGAAGGACTCCTCGCTTGTTTGTCCCAAGTGCGGCGAGCTGGAGACGATCTGGGTGGGTGGCGATGAGCTGGAACTGGCTTACCTGGAACTGGAGCAGCAAGAATCACCAGCGTCGGGGCGCCAGCGAGAAGACAAGACGAGTGATGGTTGTTTGCGGGAGGCCGAGGGCTGACAGTTGGAACCTGTTCTCGAATTGTGAGGTCTCAAGTTATGGACCGCGTACCGTTAGAAAGGAAGGTGCTGAGCGAGAACGACCGCGTCGCCGCCGGCTTGCGGTCGCGCTTTCTCGAGTGCCACCTCCTGTGCCTGAACCTGATCAGCTCGCCGGGGGCAGGGAAAACTTCTCTGCTCGAAAGGACTCTGGAAGCTCTGCCGGGCAGTGAGCGCGTGGCCGTGCTCACGGGGGACATCCAGACGGACAACGATGCCAAGCGGCTGGCGCGCTTTGGCTTTCCGGTCAAGCAGATCACCACGGGCGGCACCTGCCATTTGGATGCGCGCATGATTGAACGGGCGCTCGAGGGGTGGCGGCTCCATGAACTCGACCTGCTGCTGATTGAGAACGTAGGCAATCTGGTCTGTCCTTCCAGCTACGATCTGGGCGAGGCGGCGAAAATCGTCGTGCTGAGCGTTGCGGAGGGCGAGGACAAACCTCTCAAGTACCCTGCGATTTTCTTCAAATCGGAACTCCTGATTCTGAACAAGACGGACCTGCTTCCCCATGTGCCCTTCGACATCGCCCGGGCGCGCCAGAACGCGCGCAGCGTGCATCCGGGAATGGAGATTCTGGAAGTCTCCTGTACTACCGGCGCCGGCATTGACTCCTGGATGCGCTGGCTGGAACGAAGGCGGAGGGGGGCGCCGGCTCCCGCTCCCGCGCCGGCGGGTTAGGGACGGCCATGCGAGTCCGCAAGGGCGTGGAAGTTTCGGGCATCGTGCAAGGTGTGGGCTTTCGTCCCACCGTCTATCGTCTGGCCAGCGAGCTGGGCCTGACGGGTTTTATCACCAACACCGCTGCGGGTGTCTCGATTGAAGTTCAAGGCCTACCCGAGGCCGTGGAAGATTTCCTCGTCCGTCTGCGAGCCGAAGCGCCTCCCCTGGCGCGCATCACGGAGGTAAGGGTCCGCGACTTACCCTGCGATCACGACCGGGAGTTCCGCATCCTTCCCAGCCGCGCCGGGGAAGAACACCGCACGCTGATCTCGCCGGACACCGCCCTCTGCTCCGATTGCCTGCGCGAATTGTTTGACCCTGCCGACCGCCGCTTCCGCTACCCCTTCATCAACTGCACCAACTGCGGACCGCGCTACACCATCGTGCGCGACATTCCTTACGACCGCGCCAGCACCAGCATGGCGCCCTTCCAGATGTGTCCCGAATGCCAGCGGGAGTACGACGACCCGCGCAACCGCCGCTTCCATGCTCAGCCCAACGCCTGCTGGGAGTGTGGCCCGCGGGCGGAGCTGTGGGACGCGGAAGGCAAACGCCGCGCGGCCGCTGACCCCATCACGGCTGCTGCCTCAAAGCTGAGCGAAGGGATGGTAGTGGCTGTGAAGGGCCTGGGAGGATTCCACCTGGCGGTGGACGCCACAAATGCCCCAGCGGTCGAGCGCCTGCGCGAGCACAAACAGAGGGTGGGAAAGCCGTTTGCCATCATGGTCCCGGACATCGACATCCTTGAGCGCTTCTGCCAGGTCGATGATGCTTCGCGCCGGCTGCTCCTAGGTCCGCAGCGGCCCATCGTCCTGTTGCCGAAGAAGGAGCCGACCCCGATCGCGGAGGGTGTGGCGCCGTTGCAGCGGTATCTCGGAGTGTTTCTGCCCTACACGCCTCTCCACTATCTCCTCTTTGCCGCCGGCGCCTTTCAGGCTCTGGTGATGACGAGCGGGAACATCAGCGAGGAGCCCATCGCCATCGACAACCAGGAGGCCCTCGAGCGGCTGCGGGGCCTGGCGGATTTCTTCCTGGTCCACAATCGCGACATCCTGCTACGCAGCGACGATTCGGTGATTCACGGAGCGGCCGGCCGCCCGCGGCTGTGGCGGCGTTCCCGGGGCTATGTCCCGGTGCCGGTGTTCCTGGCTGAGGAACTGCCGCCCATCTTGGCGGTGGGCGGCGAACTGAAGAATACGATCTGCCTGACGAAAGGGCGCCACGCTTTCCTGAGCCAGCATATTGGCGACCTGGAAAACCTGGAGACTTATAGTTTCTTCGCTGAGGTGGTCTCGCATCTCGAGAGGATCCTGGAGATCGAGCCGCGCATCCTGGCTTACGACTTGCACCCCGACTACTTTTCCACACGCTGGGCGCTGGGCCAGCCGGGCCTGGAGAAGGTGGGAGTGCAACACCACCATGCCCACATCGCGAGCTGCATGGCGGAAAATCACCTGGAGGGACGGGTGATCGGCCTCGCGCTCGATGGGACGGGATACGGCGCCGACGGCCGGATTTGGGGCGGGGAAGTCCTGCTGGCCGATTACCGAGATTTTGAGCGCGCCGCCCACTTCGCCTATGTGCCCATGCCGGGAGGCAACGCGGCCATCCATGAGCCGTGGCGGATGGCGGTGAGCTACTTGGCGCAGCACTTTGGCCGTTCGTTCCTGGAATTGGATATTCCTTTCACGCGGCAGCTTGATTCGAGGCGGGTGGAAGTGGCGCTGCGCATGATGGAGCGCGAGGTGAACTCACCCCTCACTTCGAGCTGCGGACGCTTGTTCGACGCCGTCGCGGCGCTCGTGGGCATCCGGCAGCAGGTCACCTACGAGGCTCAGGCAGCGATTGAGCTGGAAATGGCCAGCGGCGACGGGGATGAGAAAGGCGCTTACCCCTTTGCCTTGGAGGGTGAAGAAAGCGAACTGCTTATCGAGACTCGGCCGATGTTTGAAATGCTGGTGAAAGACCTGCACGAGGCCTTGCCGGCGAGCGTCATGAGCCAGCGCTTCCACAACGGGCTGGTTGAGGTTTTTGCGCGGCTGGCGGGCTTGTTGCGCGCTCGCGCGGGTCTCAACCGCGTTTGCCTGAGTGGCGGGACTTTCCAGAATACGTATCTGCTGACGCGATTGGAGCAGCGATTACGCGCCGACAAGTTTGAAGTCTTTACCCACGCCGAAGTGCCTCCGGGCGACGGTGGGCTGAGTCTGGGACAAGCCCTTGTCGCTGCTCACCGCCGGAGTGGCGCGTGAACACAGCCGGTTCGAGAAGTTGCGAAAGAAGTCGCCCCCAGGAATGGCTCGTCACCGGCTGGGAGCCTCACTCAGGAGCCGCGCTGCAATTCGAGAATCGTCTCATGCACGCGAGGGAGCAACTCCCCATACTGATCCTGCGGGGCCTTTTCCAGAAACATCCTGTAATAGCGTAGCGCCTGCTCCTTGTTCCCTGACCTCTGGTAGAGCAAGCCCAGATTGAGCAGCGGCTCCGCCTCCTTGGGATCCAGGTCGATGGCCCTCTGAAAATTCTGCCGCGCGGTCTCGGCATCGCCGCGCTGGACGGCCACCAGCCCCAGGCCGTTAAAGGCTAGGGCGTAAGTGTCGTCCTGAAGGGTGATGGCCTTGAAGGCCTTTTCCGCGTCGTTCACCCGGCCGAGTTGCAAGTAGGCGATCCCCAGGTTGCGGAAGTTATCCAGGTCGGTGGGGTTGATGCGGCTGGACTTTTCCATGGCCTCCGCGGCTTTGTCGATCTGGTTCACGCGCAGGTAGGCTTTGCCCAGGCGCGCGAGGAGCAGGTCCGAAGCCACGCCGATTTCCACCGCGCCACGGTAAACCTCGATGGCGCGCGGCCAGTTGCGCAGCTTCTCGTAGGCATTGGCGAGATAGAGGCGCGCCAGCGGGTTCTTCGGGTCATGGCGAACCGCGCCCTCCATCACCTGGGCGGCTTGCGAGAAAGCTTTCATTTTCATGAATTGGTCGTACTGCCCCATGGCGGCGAGCGTCGAGACGCGGTCCTTGGGGTCGGGCCCCGACATGTTCAGAACGATCTCGCGCGGGGCGCCGGCGCTCACGTAGCCGAGCGACTCCAACTCCTGGCGGGTCTCGCGGTTCACCGGGGCGTAGGTGAGTTTCTGGTCGTGCGCAGGTGGGCCGATTACTTCCCAGATTTTCTTCTGCAACTGGTCCGCTTCTGCCGGGTGGCGGGCGATAACGTTCTCTTTTTCTCCCGGGTCTCGCTCCAGGTCGTAAAGTTCCGGGCGAGGCGCCAAAACAAGTTTCCAGCGGTCCGTCCGCATGCCGCGTAGTTCGGACCAATTCATGTAAGTCTTCGGATAGAGGGTCTCCACGTAAGCATAATTCGATCCCTTTCCCACCAGGGGCTGGCCGCGCTCGATTAAGGGCCAGAGGCTCACTCCCTGCGCTTGCGGGTTGGGCGGAAGCCTCAAAAATTCCGCGGCTGTGGGGAGAAGATCAATCGAGCGCACTTGCGCTCCGATCACCTTGCCGGGGGGCACCTCTGGCCCGGCGATGATCAAGGGGATGTGGATGGTATCGTCGTAAATGAAAATGCCGTGCGTCTTCTCGCCGTGGTCGTTGAGGCCCTCGCCATGGTCGCCTACAGCAATTACCAGGATCCGCTCGCGGAGCTTTTGCCGGTCCAGGAAATCCAATAACCTGCCAACCTGCGCGTCGGTATAGGCGATTTCACCGGAGTAAGGGTCTGTCCGGTGGACGCTCTTGTAAGGCTGGGGGGGATCGTAGGGTGCGTGCGGGTCGTAATAGTGGACCCACAGGAAGAATTTCTCACGGGAATGCTGCTTCAGCCAGTCGAGCGCATGGTCGGTGGTGACTCCGCCGCGGCGCTCCGGCATGACGCCGGGGAGTTTGCCTTCCGCATCCCGGGCCGTCATCTGGTCATCGTAAACGTCGAATCCCTGTTGCAGGCCGTACTGCCGCCCCACGGCTTTCGAGCCCACAAACGCCGCGGTGAGAAAACCCGCATCGCGCGCCATCCTGGCCAGGGTCAGGTGGCGCGCATCCAGCACAAACCCGCCCATGTCGCGCAGTTGATGAACTTCAGGGTAGGTCCCTGTGAAGATGCAGGCATGAGAGGGAAGTGTGAGGGGCACCTGTGCGACGGCGTGGGCAAAGCGCGCGCCGCGCGCTGCCAGGGCGTCGAGGTGAGGAGTCTGCGCTCCGCGCGCACTGGAGCGGCGCTCGGAGTTTACCTGCCTGGGCGGGAGCGCCGGACTTGGACGGCGGTCAGAGACCGCCTCGGCAGACTCGGCGGTGTAACAGCTCAGGTGGTCAGCGCGCGTGGTATCAAGAGTAATGAAAAGGACGTTGGCATCGCGTACCGCGACACGGGATACCCCCTGCTCAGCCCCTCGCCGGCAGGTGATGGAAGCGGCGATGAAGCCGAGCAGTCCAAGGTAGGAGATAAACCGTTGGATTACTCCGATAAAGGGTCGTGGGGGGGCAGAATGGGCACGGCTTCTACTTTATACCATCCACGTAAACCCTGTCCTTGCACAACAAATAGTCGTACCCACCCCCTGCTCTCGCCGACTTTTTGTGCGAACCGAAACCCAGGAGAAGTGGTTGTAGGAGGGTACAACTTCCATCGGGCAATTAGCGCGGGATTGGAACCCGCTTCCTCGACTTCGGGCTTCCCCGATTCGCTCAAGACCGCCTGAACAAAGGGCGGGTCACTGCACCACGATCTCGCCCAGGTCGTACCAGCCATCGGGTTGGCGGCCCTCGATGGCCAGCTTGATCGCCGGCTGCTCGGTGCGCGGGTCAAGTAATGCCACCCGGAAGCGATACGCGCCGGGCTTGAGAGCTTCGGGGACGTAGAGAGTCCCGTCAGAGACCGCGTCGCCGGGCAGCCACTTCCGCACATCTACGGGTAGCTTGATGACGGCGCTGCCACTCGCCGAGCGTAACTCTACTGCCAGCCAGTATTCCCGGTACACCGGAGCCACGCCCGCGTTCAGCCACCACATGTGGACAGACATCATCATGCCGGCCTTGACGCTCTTCGGGTACTCCAACCTCCGCAGCACGAAGCGGTAGCCCAGCTTCTTTTGGAACTCCTCGAACTGCTTTTTCCACTCGGGAGGAATGGCGGAGGATTTCACGTTGACAGAACTCACGTGCCAGCGCAGCGCCTGCTCCAGGATGTAATTCAGATCCCATCCCTGCTTGCGCCAGTAACCGGGGACCCAGCAGGCTTCCAGCGATACGGGGCTGCGCTGCCAGACGTCCTGGAGGCCGGCCCGCGCGATCTGCTGCGGGTAGAAATCCAGCATGTGGCACCAGTTCCCGCCGGAGAGGCTGCGCATGTCGCCCCAGCAGTCCAGGCGCCACCCGGCGCCCTGCTGGGCGCCGTAAGCCAGAGCCTTTTCCTGATCGAAGTTCATCAGGAGCGGGGTGCGCCGGAAGGCTTCCAGCCAGATGTCGATGAGCGCCTTCTGGTAAGGGAAGGGCGGCATGTAAGGGCTCCAGCCCTCGCCCCAGTAACCCACCGAGGAGATATCGACGCTGTCGAGGTAGGGATGGCCGTCGTAACGCGCGCCCGCGGCGGCCACCAGCTCGCCCCAGTACTTCAGGTAAAGCGGATCGCTGAAGTCCGGTTGCCAGATGTCGCCGTCCTTATCGGTGGGCTGGTTGGCGCGGCGGGCGCCGGAGTTGCGATACCACTCCGGCAGCGGATGGCTCTGGTCATAAGGCATCAGGCGGATGGCGAGGGTCTGATGATACAACCTCGCCTGCTCGAGCGCGTCGTCGAGGATTTCCCAGCGGACCTTGCGGTGTTCCGGCTCGAGTGCGTTCCAAAACCACCGGCAATAGGCAATGGAGGTGTCGGGGAAATCCGGCTTGCCGACGGACTCTAACTTGGCAGTAGGCCCTTCTTCCGACCACTTGAGGCCGGGGTTGATGGGGTCACCGTTGAATCGCTGGAAGGTTTGGATGCCCATGCCGGGGTTGACCAGCACGTCTTGAACCTCCACGGGCCGGATGATTACTGTCTCGCTTTGCGCGGAGCCGGCCGCCACCACGGCGGCCAGGAGCAAACCCAGAAGCGCAGCTTTTCGGAGCATGGGGACCTTCCTTTACGTGGCGTCTGGAACTAAAATATGTTACGGTGTATTGCTTTTACTTTCGGTCCATTGATTTGTCAACTCGATTTACGCGGAGTCGGCAAATTTGAGTTGGTCAACTCATCCCCACAGCAGAAACTCTGTTGTTGAGACGCGCCGGCGGGCCGTCTCCATGCAAGTTCCCATTCCACTGTTTAGCCGTTCGTCGCGCAGGCGCGGCGCAATACGCTCCAGCTTTCATGGTTTGGCGCTTCTATTCTTTCTTGCCTGCCCGCTGGGTAGTGTGGCGGCGCAAGATCATGTGCGCGGTTCTGACCTCAAGGTGGTTCAGGGCACGGATTTGGAGAAGAACTACCAGGGAATGCTCTTGAACTTCCTGCTTCAACAGGCGGACCAACTCACCGCGCAGCGCCTGGCGAAGCTCGAAGCCATCCGATCGGAAGCCGACTTCAAGAACTGGCAGGAGAGCAACCGGCGGAAGTTCCTGGAATTGATCGGTGGCCTGCCCGGTGAGCGGACACCCCTGAACGCGCGCGTGGTGGGAGAAGTTGCCCGTGAGGGGTACGTCGTGCGTAAGGTGATCTTTGAGAGTTTGCCGGAGTTTTACGTGACGGCGAACCTCTACGTCCCCACGGTTAGTCAGCCGCCTTTTCCCGCCATCCTCACGCCCTGCGGCCACTCGACCAACGGCAAAGCCTACGACGTTTACCAGCACCTCTTCATCGGCCTGGCCAAGCGCGGTTACGTGGTCCTGAGCTACGACCCCCTGGGTCAGGGGGAGCGCTATCAATACTGGGATTTCGTGAATCAGCGAAAGCTCCTGGAAGGCACGGATAATCAGCACGCCATGGCCGGCATCCAGGAGTACCTGTTGGGCCAGAACCTGGCCCGCTATTTCATCTGGGACGGTATCCGCGGCCTCGATTACTTGACCGGCCTGCCGGAGGTGGACGCCACGCGGCTCGGCGTCACGGGCAATTCGGGTGGCGGCACGCTGACCACTTACATCTCCATGCTTGACCCCCGCGTCAAGGTCGCGTCCATCGTCACCTTTATTACTTCCATTCCCAAGAAGATTGAAGCGCGCAGTCTCGATGCGGAAGCAGACCCGGAACAGGACATCCCTGGCTTGCTTGCCTCGGGCATCGATCATACGGAGTTTGTGGGCATGATCGCGCCTCGGCCCGTGCAGATTGGAGCGGCGACGCGAGACTTCTTCCCCATCCAGGGAACGCGCCAGACCTTTGGGGAACTCCAGCAGCTTTACAAGAAGCTGGGAGTCCCCGAGCGCCTCCGCATGGTGGAATTCGACCACCGCCACATGTATAGCCAGCCACTGCGCGAGGCTACCTACGCGTGGTTTGACCGCTGGCTGAAGGGCATCGGCCGGGAGACTCATGAACCAGAGATCTTCACGGAAAAGGATGAGACGCTTCAGTGCACTCCGACGGGGCAGGTGGTGACCTCGCTGGGCGGGAAACGGGTTTACGATTTCAATCGCGCCGAGGCCCAGCGACTCCTCGCCGGCCTCGAGCAGCGCAGGCGGGACACGGGCTTCCTGCGCGATTTGCCGGGGAGGTTCCGCCAAAGCCTGGCGCTTCCTGCCGATACCGTCGAGCCGCGCCCGCAAAAGCTGGCTGAAAGCGAAGTGGGCGGGCTGCTCGTTGAAAAGTTTCTACTCGAAACCGAACCGGGTATCGTGGCGCCGCTGCGAGTTGTCTCCGCCAAGAACCAGCCGGGGTGGCTGCCGGCCGTCCTGTATTTGCGTGACCGGTTGGGGGAGGAGGACAGTCCCGGGCTGTTTGAGGCCTGGGCGCGGGCAGGACGCCTGGTTGCCATTGCGGATGTCCGCGGATTCGGAGAAACCTGGGATCCGCGCACGGTGCGGGAAACCGGCGCCGACTATTATCACTTCCGGGACGGCGTGGACGCCGATCTTGCCTACGGCTCATTCTTTCTTGGCCGGCCGCTGCTGGGGATGCGCGTGTGGGATGCCCTTCAGGTGGTGAGGTATCTGCGCGCGCGTCCGGATGTCGATCCGGCGAGCCTTTCCATCGTCGCTCGGGGATGGTCAAGCGTTGTGGCGATATTCGCCGCGGCGCTGGATGCGAAGATAGCGAGTGTGGCCGTCGAGGGATTGCCGGCCTCTTACGGTGCGCTGGCGCTGGCTGAGGTTTATGCGCAACCTGCCAGCCTCATGCTGCCTGGGGTGCTCCGAGAATTTGATCTCCAGGACGTCCTGGCCGCGCTTGCGCCGCGCCCCTTGCTGCTGTTGAACCCACAGGACGCGTTGGCGCGACAGATGGCGCAGGAAGAAGCTCAGCAGGCGTTCGATCCCGTCTTCCGAGTGTATGAGCACCGGCAAGCGAAGCGGGCGGTGGAAGTCCGGGTCGCGCCGATGGAGGCGGATCTGAAGTTGAAAAATTGGACGCTTAACGCCGGAAAGTTCTAAGATTACTGAGTTCTGCATAATGGGGTGACCGACACAACCCCTCACCCCTACCCTCTCCCCTGGGGAGAGGGTGGCCCGCCAAAGGCGGGACGGGTGAGGGGGCACCTAGACAAGGGTGAGCCCCGCAGGCTGTCACCCTAATATGCAGCACTCAATAGGTTCATCCGGAAGACAGACAGGGATTCAGAGAAGTGGCATCGCCAGCATTTGTATGCAAGCAGGAGGGCATAATGCGTGAGGACAAGATGAATCGAAGAACCTTCTTAAACAAAACGGCCTTGGCGGCGGGAGCGACCGCGCTGGGTACGACGGCGCTTTCCTACGGTCGGATCGTGGGGGCCAACGATCGCCTCTCGCTTGGGCACATCGGGGTGGGCAGCCGCGGGAGTGAACTCGACCGCATGGTGGCGCAATTGAAGACTCAGAAGAATGCGGAGATCACGGCGGTTTGCGATCTCTGGAAAGTGAACCGGGAAAAGGCCACCGCCGCCAACCAGAAGCACTTCGGAAAGGCGCCGCGCGCCTTCCAGTACATGGAGGACCTGCTGGCGTTGAAGGACGTTGATGCGGTGCTTATTTCCACCCCCGAACACTCGCACTCGCCCGTACTGAAGGTTGTGGCAGAAGCCGGCAAAGACGCCTACTGCGAGAAACCCATGGGCAACGTGCTGGAAGAAGTGAAGGCGGCCCGCGACGCGGTTCTCCAAAGGAACCTCATCGTGCAGATTGGCACGCAGCACCGCAGCGAACTTTATCCCGTCGCCGCGCGCGACCTGGTGCAGAAGGGGGTGCTTGGGGAGGTCAGCAAGGTCGAGGTGGTGTGGAACTATCACGGGCCGCGCTGGCGCGGTCGCCGGGAAGTGCAGCAGGTCCGCGAGGAGGACACCGACTGGCGCAAGTGGCTGATGACGAAACCCTATCGCCCCTTCGACCCGCAGTTATATTTCGAGTTCCGCCTCTACAAGGACTTTTCCAGCGGCATCGCCGACCAGTGGATGAGCCACGGGATTGACCTCGTGCATTGGTTCATGAACGACGACTTCCCCCGCTCCGTGGTGGCCCACGGCGGTATCTATGCCTGGCACGACGGCCGCCAGAACCCGGACACTTTCCAGGCGCTCCTGGATTACCCCAAGGGATTCCTGGTCAGCTACTCGACGAGCTTCGGCAACGATGCTCCGAGCTTCACCCGCTACATGGGCAAGAAGGCGACACTCTTCAACCTCGGGGGTGAGGGAAGTCCGCGCTATCAACTGGTCGAGGAAAAGGGCACGCACGAGGACGACCCCGACGTCGATAAACAGCGTAAGGGAGAGTTCATCACGCTGCCGGGCGACACCAAGCTCCCCGCCATGGGCATCGGCGACGAGGACCTCCAGCACATGATGAACTGGCTGGACTGCCTGCGCAGCCGCCAACAACCCCATGCCACCGTCCGCAACGGGTTCTCACATTCGGTGGCCTGCATCATGGCGGCACAATCGTATTGGGAAGGAAAGAAGCTGTACTGGGATCCCAAGGCGGAGGCGATTCTGGATCAACCCCCGGCCGGATAGCAGTAGGCAGACGGCAGCAGGCAGGAAGCAGAAGGCAGGAGGGGCGAACCTATGTGCTCGCCCCCCTGCGGGAGGCGCCCCAGCGCAGCGTCTCTACCGTGCGGCGTCGGCCGGTGAGCGCCGTCTTTTCACGGTGGTGCCGCCCGCGCAAGGCGGGCTAAAGTGAAGCCTGGGCGGGTAAACTCCGGCCGCCGCTACAAGCGGCACGGCGCGCCGTGCCCCTAGGCTTTTTGGGGGGCGCGGATGAGAAGCAGCACGCTCGCGGTAGCCAGAAGCGGGATGGTCGCGGCGGCGAAAAAGGCCGGAAAGTAAGAGAACTTATCGACCAGCCAGCCGACAGCCAGCGTGAAGAGCGTCCCGGCCAAGCCCGCGCCCAGCCCGCTTAATCCTGTCACCGAAGCCACCACGTCTTGCGGAAACAAGTCCGAAGGGAACGTCAGCCCCATTGTGGACCAGCTTGCGTAGCCCCAAACCGCAAAGCTGATGAGCGCCAACGCCCAGTAAGGATTGTGAGTCGTCGCGGCCGGGATTCCCGCCAGGATGGGCAGCGAACTCACCACGCATACCCACTTGCGCGCGCGAATAACCGGCATCCCGCGCTTGATGAGGAAGCCGGAAACCAAGCCTCCGGTGAAGTTGCCGATGTCTGCGGCGACGAAGGGGAGCCAGGCAAACGCCGCGATTTGCTTCAAGCTGAAACCCCGCGCGTCACTCAAATATTGTGGCAGCCAAAAGACGTAAAACCACCAGATGGGATCAGTGAGGGAGCGACCCAGCACGATCCCCCAGACATTCGACTGCTTGAGCAGGCTCAACCAGCGGCCTACTCCTTGCTGGACCGAGACTGTGGCGGTGTCGCGCCCCGCGGCGATGAGCGCGCGCTCCTCCGCGCTCACCCGGGGATGGCGGTCCAGGGGATGGTAAAGAGCCAGCCAGATTATCAGCCAGAGAAAACCCAGGAGACCTGAGAGGACAAAGGCGTAACGCCATCCCAGGAGGATGGCCACCCAGGGCACGGTGAGCGCGGCAATGGCGCCGCCCACACTCGATCCGCTATCGAAGATGGCGACCGCGACACCACGTTCTTTTGCGGGGAACCACTCGGCGACCGTTTTGCTTGCCCCTGGCCAGTTGCACCCCTCGCCGATGCCCAGCGCAAACCGGAACACTCCAAAGGAAAGTACGGAATTGGCGAGGCCGGTCAACATGCTGACAACCGACCACCAGATGACCGCAAGCGCCAGCCCCAGGCGCGTTCCGATGATGTCCAGCAGCACGCCGCCGATCAGCCACATGCCGGCATAAGAGATCTGAAACGCGGAGAAGACCCAGGAGAGATCCGTATGACTGAGGCCCAACTGTTTGGTAATGACCGGGGCCAGGACGGAGAAGGTTTGCCGGTTGATGTAATTGATGACCGTCGAAAAGAAGAGCGTCCAGACAATCCACCAGCGAAGGCGTTTGAGCGGTTTCACGGGTCACGGCTCCATCGGCCAGACGCAATCCGGTCGCGCGGCATGAGCGCGCAAGTTACCACAGGATGGGGGAAGCCGTTTAGAGATTTTTCACTTTGACGCGCTGGAACAACGACCGAAGGTTCTTGACATCCAGCCGGTCCGTTCTTGTTTTGAGACCCGGGGATCTCTGGTGTTGCTTCCTTCGATTGCCCGGCCCTCTATTTCTCCACAATCACGGCGCAGGTGCGAGGCGCCAACCGGACCCTGACGGGCAACTTCTCAACCGTGTCCGGGCAAAACGGTTTGAGGACCTCCACCGCGTGGCCCTGTCCGCCCGGCCAGGTAACCTCCGCGGCTGCTTCCTCGTTTCCGTAGTTTACGACAACAGAGGCTTTGCCGGCTCGCTCCAGCCCCTCAAATACCGAGTACCGTACGTTTTCTCCAGCCTTGACTTCTGCGCCCAGCGTGTCACGGAAGCGGCCATGAAAAAGCAGTTCCTTGTGCCGGGTGCGGATGCGAATCAATTCCTGGACATATTGCGAGAGTGGACGTGTGAGCGGTTCATCCAGCGAGTCATTGTAATGGCGTGGGGCCATCGCCCAAACTAGGCCGTAACGCATGCCATTGTTCATGATGTTGAAGTCGCCCGGGTTCTCCGCGAAGATCGTCGAAGTCCACTCCGGAAACGTGTAGCGGAGAGCCGGCGAGCTCATGTCGATCTCGTTCATGCGCACGTAGGACACGTCGACCATCGGGAAGGCCCGGTCCCACCAGATTTCCGAGGCAAGGGAGAACGCAGGGTTCACCTCGCGCCCTCGCTTGAGGATCTCCTGGAACGTCGCCAGCAATTCCTCGGTCATCGACCGGTCGGGAGAAGTGCCCAGGCGGGGGTTGAAATCCAGCATTCCGCAGACGTTGGTCTTATCCAGTTGGAACCCTTCGGCTCCCTCCCGGACAAGTTCGGTGAACTGGCCGAGCAGGAGGTTTCGGACTTCCGCGTGGGCGGGACTGATCAGGGTCATGTTCGAGCGCGTCAACTCCATGCGGGCGCTGATCGTGCCTTCTCCCCATCCCCACAAAGGCGGATCCTCCGCCCATCGGCCCATGACTGCGAATCGATGAAGCTGTTCCCTGAATAGCGGCGTGGCTGTGTCCGCGAACTGGATGTTGGCAAAGATCAGGGGATGTACGCCCAGTTTCCTGATCTCCGCCAGAGCCTCCCGAAATTCCTCCGGGGAACCCAGACGAGGATCGGGACGGTATTGCGGATAACCTCGATCAATTCCGCCGATATCCCAGCCCAGAATCTCGAAAGTGGTCACGCCGTATTTCTTGGCATCAGTCGCGAGTTTCGGAAGGTCTTTGAATCGATGCACGATCACGTCTTCGGAATTAGAAAGGATAATGGATTGCCAGGCCATTTCGTCGCGGAGCCAGGACGGGGGCCGGCGCACCGTGAAGTGCCGGTCGAACCAGCCGCGGTACAACGCGCTGCCCTCGTGCCAGTCGCCGCGGTGGAGTTGGAGCACGACGGGACCGGCGCGGAATGGGCCTCTCCGGGTGTAAGGAAATTTCAGCCATCCCATGATCAGTCCAATCGGTTCGCCGGCGGGTACGTCCGCTGCGGTCGGCCAATTGTCGCCGATCACGGCTGTCTTGGTGAAAGGCCGGAGCTCGAAATAGAGGGCTGAAAGGCGCGAGTCCGCATCATGATCAGCGTAGTAGAGGCCCAGGTTGGCTTTACGGTTATAGAATTCGATCCACGACATGGTCATCCAACCCGGGTAGGTGAATCCTTCCGCCGAATAGCGAATCCCCAGGTTCCCACCGCCATATCCCCCACCCTGAAAATTGTTGAAGACCGCCGGAGCGAGATTGGAATTTAAACCCGGTACCAGGGACTCGGTATCCTGACGGTGATCCAGACCCTGTTGCCCTCCGATGATGCCAAAGAAAACCTCGGCCAATGGCAGGTCGGTGGTGTTTTCCACGTCGATGGAGAATTCGATGCGGCTCTCCACGATGCGGATTTGGTACCGGACTTTGACCTCGAGGGTTTCTCGCGCATTCCGCAGCGAATCATAGAAGCAGGTGACGCCATCCGGGGCCTCTTCGATACGGCCCACCTTCTGGTCGCGGCTGTTGAAATAGTTCGCCTCGTAGCCCGGCCGCGGAAGCAAGAGTCGAAAGTTCTCGCCCAGGCGAGGTTCCCCAATAATTTCCACCTGGGGGTCTTTCCATGTGAGCCCCACGAGATTACCGGTCTGGCTGTCGAGCCGCAGCGTGGCAAGACGGGTTTCGATCACCCGAACAGCGTTCGTCGAGAGGCCGGTATTACCTCGAGCGGTGAGTATCGAAGGCAAAAGCACCAGGATGAAGACGCGGGCAATGGGAATGCATCGCACGGTTGTTTCCTCCGGACGTTTCCAATTTCCATGCGGTCAGGCGCGGGAATCATAAACCGGTCAGCTGCCCACCTCAAGCTGGCGCGGAGTCGATCGCGAAGTCGCCGCGGCAGGACCACTCTAGAAGCTCTCCCGCCGCCTCTGTGCGCAGGCCGAGCCGAGGAATTGCGGTTTTCGTTTGCTTTGCCGAGAGGTGTCCATTAAAGTATGGCCTTTCGCTTCGCTCTCTTTTATTTCATCCGCCTTTGCCTGTGCGGAAGAAGCGTTCAGCGGGATGCCGAGTGCAACGAAACAGGGCCCACATGGGAGGCCACTCGAAATGAAGATCAGTTGTTGCTGGTTATACGCCATCACTAAGTACGGTTACCCGCCCTCGATTGAGAACACCTTCCGCGTCCTGGGAGAGATGAAATCGCTGGGGTTTCAATATGTTGAGCTGGAAGGGGTGCGGCGGGAGAACCTCCTGGCCGTGTACGAAAAACGCCACGAGTTAAGAAAGTTCTGCGACGGAGAAGGGTTGAAGGTCATCAACTTCTGCCCCGTGCTGCCCGGCTCGGTCAGCCTGAACCGCAAGGAGCGCAAAGAGTCGTGGGAGCTGTTCAAGCGCGCCATCGAGATTGCGAAACTGTTCGACTGCTACACCATCCAGGGAGACAGCTTCACGCCCCCGCTCAAGTTCCGCGGCGACGCTCCTTACAAGGAGAGCATCAGCTACGGGAAGCAATTCATCATCGAGGTTGATCCGAAGTTCAAATGGCAGCGCCAATGGGACGCCATGGTCGAGACCTTCAGCTACTTCACCAAGGCGGCGAAAAAGGCGGGGCTCAAGTTCTGCCTCGAACCGCGGGTGGGGGAACTCCTCAGCAACACGGACGCAATCCTGCGCATGATGGACGCCGTCGGCGACGATAATTTCGGCGCGGTGCTCGACACGGCCCACCTGAACGCGCAGAAGGAGATCCTGGCGCTCAGCGTGGAAAAGCTCGGCAAGCGCATCTTCTACGTCCATGCGGCGGACAACGACGGCCGGGTGAATGACCACTACGCCGCGGGGCGCGGCACGGTGGACTGGGACGGCGTCTTCCAGGGATTGAAGAAGCATAAGTTCTCGGGCTACCTGGCCATCGACGTGGGGATGGTCTCCGACCTGGAGGTCCAGTACCGTGAGTCCTACGAGTTTTTGACGAGCATGGCGGCGAAGTACGCGCTGTAACGCCACCCAAGCCTGTCGTGGGGGCGGTTCGCGAACCGCCTGCACGTGGAGTTGCGCGTTTGGCACTCGAACGAGATACCGTCATTCACGGGAGTGGTCGCATGAGATCCCTAAAATTCGCAATCATCTTCTTGAGTCTTTTGCTCGGCAGGAGCTTTGCGGCACTCGCCCAAGGCGCCGAAGTCCGCGTCTGGGAAGGGAAGATCGACCTGCCAACCTATTTGCTGGGCGAAGAAGACCCCAACCCCCCCTTTGCGCTTGTCAACCGGCATAACGTATATCCTTACACCATGCTGGATGACCTGACCGATCGGCGCGAGACGAAGAGTTACAAGGCGCTGTTCCTGGAAAACGAATATCTGAAGGCCATCGTCCTGCCGGAGATGGGCGGGCGGCTTTATTCGCTCTACGACAAGGTGGGTAAGCGCGAAGTATTCTATCGCAACAACGTGGTGAAATACGGTCTCATCGCCCTGCGCGGCGCCTGGATATCGGGCGGCATCGAGTTCAATTTCCCCAATGGACACACGGTGGTCACGGTTTCGCCCGTTGCCGCAACCCTCCGGCATGAGGCGGATGGCAGCGGGACGGTTATCGTCGGGGATGTCGACCAGGTCTCGGGGATGCACTGGGAAGTCGCGCTGACGCTTCGCCCGGGACAGGCGCGGCTGGAAGAGCGCGTGACGCTCTTTAACTCCACCCCCGTCACCAACCTTTACTGGTTCTGGTCCACCGCCGCGGTTCCGGCCAGCGAGGACATGCAGTTCATCTACCCCATGCGCGAAGCGAACCCCCACTCGCGCGGGGAGATTTGGACCTATCCGGTTTGGAACGGCGGGGATTTCAGTTGGTACAAGAATATTCGCCAGCCCACTTCGCTTTTTGGCCGCCAGGTTCACCGGTCGTTCTTTGGCTCCTACTATCACCAGGCCGATGCCGGCGTGGTGCACGTGGCGGACTTTCGCGAAGTTCCAGGCAAGAAAATCTGGACCTGGGGTGTGGCCGGCGACGGCTTGGTCTGGACGGATCTGCTTACCGACAAGGACGGCGCTTACAACGAAATCCAGAGCGGTCGCTATGAGACGCAATTGAACCAGGAATTCATGGCGCCGCGCCGGGTGGAGTCGTGGACTGAATATTGGTATCCCGTGCAGGGACTGGGTGGCGGGTTCGTTGCGGCCACCCGGCAGCTTGCCATGAATACCCGTTATCTCCCTGCTTCCGGCGCTGAGAAGCCAAGAGTCGAAATCCTGGTTAGCCCCAGCGAAGAGGTGCGTGGAGCCAAGGTCAGGGTGAAGCAGGGTCCGCAGTTGCTGCGGGAGTTTGATGCCGCGGTTTTCAAACCTTTGGCCTCGCAGAAATTCGCCGTGCCTGTGGAAGACCTGGAGAGCGCAAGAAGCAAACTGGACGTGGAGATCCAGGGCGCCGATGGAAAAACTCTGCTGCACTGGTTTGCCGGGGACCCGGTGGATGGCAATCGCGACTTCGTCCCGGCGGCTGGTGTCTACGAACCAGCTTCCAAGTCGGAAGAGAAAATGACGGTGGAGGAGCTTTTCCTGGAAGGAGTGAGCGAGGAAAAGAACGGCAGGCAGGATACGGAGATCTACAGAAAGGTTCTGGAGCGCGACCCGGGATATGTCCCGGCGCTGCTCAAGCTGGCCTGGCAACAATACCTTTCGGCGGATTTTGAAAACGCGGAAGGGTTCATCGCCCGCGCCATGGCACGCGCCCCAGTGAATCCCCAGGTGCATTACGCCGCAGGGGTGGTTTACAGGGCGGCGCAACGCTGGACCCTGGCCCAGGACGCTCTCTGGGCTTCCATGCAATATGGTGGTTCTGCGGCCCCCGCCTTTGCGCAGCTTGGCGAGATTGCCATCCACGAGAAGAATTATGCGGAAGCTGCGAAGCTGTTGCGCAACGCTCTGGCAAGCAATCCCGAGGACGCTCTGGTGTTCGCCGATCTTGCGGTGGCCCTGCGCCTGGCCGGGGACCTGCGTGAGGCGTCGATGGTGGCGCGTCAGGCGGCTGAGAAAATGCCCCTCCTGCCGTTCGCTTTGGCCGAGGAGTGGCGCCTCGCGAGCGGGCAGGGAGCCAGCCCGCCCTCCAGCGATTTGTTCAAAAAGCTGGGGACAGCAGCCGCGGATACCGGTGCGCAGAATTACCTGGAAGTGGCGGTCTGGTACCGCGGTTTGAACGATCTGGCTTCTTCCGACGCCGTGCTCCAAGCGGCATTAAAGGAGCTGCCGGCCAAGCAGGTTTCCCCGCTGGTCTATTACTACCTGGCGTCCAACGCGCGGCTACAGGGTAAGGAGAAGCAGGCCGAGGACTACGCTGCCCAGGCCGCTGCGGCGCCCTACGAAAAAGTCTTCCCGAACCGGCCTGGCGATGCTCTGGTGCTGCTCGAAGCTTTGCTCCAGCATCCTACCGATGCGCACGGCCAATATTTCCTTGGCAACTTCCTTTGCGCGCGCGGGCGGTATGAGGACGCGTCGCGTGTCTGGATTCAGGCTCTGACCGAGGGCTTTGAGTACTCGGTCCTGGCGCGCAACCTGGGCCTCTACGCCTGGCGCGTGAAGAAGGACCTGAGCGGGGCCGCGGGATTTTTCGAAAGAGCCATCCAGCTTGACCCGAGGGACTATCGCCTTTACACCGACCTGGATGAGATTTACACCCAGTTGGGCGACACTGCGCGGCGCGAGAAGCTGTTTGCCGGCGCCCCCCGCGAGGTCCTGGATCGAGATACCGTGCGGGTTCGCCGCGCGCTGCTGCGGGTGGAACAGCGGCAGTATGACCAGGCGCTGGAGCTCTTGACGGGTCATCGCTTCAAGCCCTGGGAAGGGGGAGTCGGCGTGCGCGAGATGTTCGTGCTGGCGAACCTCGAGAAGGGAAGAGAGGCGCTCCGGGCAAAGAACTTCAGAGATGCGGAGCAGTCCTTCCGCAAGGCGCTGGAATACCCGGTTAATCTCGGGGTCGGCAAACCCGACAAACCGAGCGATGAGGCGGCGCTTTGCTGGTTAGGCGAGGCGCTAGAGGGGCAAGGGAAAACAGAGCCAGCGCGCACGGCGTGGCAGCAAGCCGCCGGGGACGGGAAGGGGAAGGGTGTTTGGCAGTTCTACCAGGCGCTGGCCCTCGAGCGGCTGGGGCGCTCGATCGAGGCCGTCAAGACTTTTGCTGAACTCGCCGAAGCGCCCGCCCAGGGCAAGACGAGCGCGTCCGATTACTACCTCGCGGGACTTGCCGAACGTCACCGCGTGCGCGAGGAGCAGGCACAAAGCGACTTTCGCCGCGCTCTGGAGTTGGACCCGTTCCTGTGGCAAGCGCGCATCGAGCTGGCACGCGCCGCCGGATCCAAATAGAGTTCCATCTCTAGCCGCGGATTTCTCCCGCCAGCGCTCTTTTGTAACGGCGCGCTATGAACGCCGGAGGTTTTCGGCGGTCGGAGACCGCCGCTACAGCACGAAGCGGATAATCCCGAAGGACGCCGGCTGATGGAAGGTAAGTTTCTCACCCGGCAGAGGGCTCCAGCTCAAGAAGCGGCGCTGTGTGTCATCGCCCGGCCCGTCCGCACGATAGAGGTTCAGGCGCCATTCCGCTCCAGGCTCGAGCAGCCGAGCCCCCATCATGGTGACGGGGATGCGCATCTCGCAGGTCCAGAGGTGATTCTGTTTGTCGATGCGTGTGGCATGTTCGAAGTGTGAGTCCCAGGCGGCGTCGTTGAAGGGCGTCTTCTCCAGGTCGATTTCCAGGTCAATCCACTGGTTGTTGGGCGCGACCTCGAACTCATAGTAATGGTTGAAGCGCTCAGGCTGGGGATTGATGAAGGCTTCCACCACGTCGCGGTTCCATAGCTCCCATCGTTCCTTTGCTGTGTCTTCACCTTCATAGATATTCAGGGTTGAATACTTACACCAATAGGCAAGGTAAACGTAGGTGGCGGTCCAGATGCTGGCCACCTGAGTTTCCGATTCCGGAAACTGTTTCCGGCCGAGCGCATCGCGGTCGAAGCGGACGCGCTCAGCATCCTGCCAGACCTTCTTCTGGAGATTGCCATCGGGAACAAAGTCTTCGGGTGAAAACTTGGAAGTCATCTTGAGATTGCTGACGTAAGGGTTAGGTTCCGTCATAGGTTTTCCTGTCGCCTCCGCCAGAAGCTGGTTGACGCTGCGGCGGGCCTCACCGGGATGAGGCCAGTTTTCGCAATCATCGAGCTCACAACCCATCTCCACGACCTCTTTCAGTGCCCGTTCGAGGCGCGCGGCGTCGTGCGCTTTTGCTGGCGGCTTTTTCAGGTCGTCGATGCGAGCCTTCAGCATCTGAAGCGCCTCGAAATCCTGGATGCCCTGGCGCAGCATCTCCCAGCGCGTGCTCCCGATCGGGCCATTCTCTCCCGGATAAACAAGATACATGTCGGCGGAGTGCCAGCGGTAGCGGGGTTGCTGCCAGAGGCTGTCCGGCCAGGACTGGTAAGCCCAGCGGAGATAGCCGTCCAGGCCGAAGCGATAAGCAATCCACGGGAGGATGCGAGATTCCCAGAGGGGAGAATAGATAAAGGTGTTCGGCGAATGCGGGGCACAGGCGGTGTAATAAGTGGTTGGTCCCACCGCGCGGCGGCGGGCGAGCAGCCTGGCGAGCGCCTCCGGGTGGGCGAGGTCGTCCCAGTAGATCGTCAAGTCGCCGGCGTCGGCGGACTCCTGGCTGGAGCTTCCGCCCGCCAGGGTAATCTTCAGTTCCGGCGCTGCTGCCCGCAGTTCGGCCAGGATGGCACTCAGAATGTCCTGGGGCTTCTCGTCGAACCCGATGTACGTGCGCTCCAGCCAGCCGCGCTCCTTCAGGTGTTTGACGAAAGCGGGCAGAAAAACTCCCCAGGCTTTCTTGTACCACTCGTCGCCGACCGTCGTGTGGCGAATACGGAGCTGTCGCGTGGTGGTGTCCACGTACCCAATGTCGCAATCGGGCGAGTGGCCGGGGCCGTTGACCAGCGAAAACGCATGGATGGACTTCTTGATTCCTGCCTTCATCATCAGCTCGACGTAGCGGTCGAACGCGGAGTAATCAAACTGGAACTTCCCTTCCTGGCCCAGTTGCCACGCGCCGGGAAACTTCCACTCGACCATGGCGGGAAAAGCATTTCCCGTCTGGGAGCGCCACGGGTCGTGCAGGATGCTGGTGGTGATGGATTTCTGCCCGTGCGCCGCCAAGTCACGCGCGTACGCTTCCAGCAGTTTCCAATGCGCTTCCGACCAGAGCGGAACCTTCGCCCAGCGCGCCACCGCCGCGGGGTCCTGCCAGATGTTCAGGTAGAAACTCCCCTCGGGCAGATCAGGTAAGACGAAATCCAGAACCCGCAGCGCAACCGCCAACGCTGCATCGTGACCACCCGCGGTTACGATGAACTTACCGGTGTACTTGCCCGGCGGCGCGTCCCTGGGAATGCGGATCGTGACCCACACCGCCTGCGTCGAATTGGGCTCGAGTCGAGCCGGGGGTCTCGCCAAGAGCGGGTCGGTAGTGTATTGGCCAATCTCATCGACCAGGACGTTTCCCGGGTAACGAATCTCCGCCCAGGAGCAGGGCAGGGGAAGGCTGGTCTCCGCTTCCGCTAGGGCGCAGGAAGCTGAGAAGGATTCCGCTGCTTGCGGTGAGCGTACGGCGAATTGCAGGGAGATGACTTCATTGCGAAACCCTTCTGCTTCCACGCTTGTCTTCGCGTCGCGCTCGAGGCTGGCCGGGGTAACGCGCATTTCCGGGCTCACGACCCATGCCTGGAAGGGGCTTGCCGGCGGCGAGCTCTGCCCTCCCGCCGCGGCCGAAAGCAGAAAAACAAGGAAGAGAGCTAAGAGATGTCGCCTGGGATTTGAAGGTTTCACGCGGTTTCTCCTGAAGATGCGGCCCGTGCCGTTTTGCTTGCGAGGCGATTATGAGTTCCGGATCGCAAAATAACAACATAAAACGCAAATGAAAACAAGCTCGTTGACGCATTATCGAAATCCGGAGTAACCTTTACCCCGAGCGAGTGCAAGTCCGGTGGCATGAAAGCAGATTCGGGAGGTGCTATGGGGGTTTTGAATCGCAGGCGGTGGCTGAAGGGAGTGGGAGCCGCTATCATCGCCGCAAAGGCTTCTTCCACTCGTGCCGGTGAGCGTCCGGGGCCGCAAGATGGGCCGAAGAGCAAAGCGTCTCTCGACCTGAGCGAATTCCAGCCGAAAAGCATGCTTCACGTGCCGGAGACAAAGGTCCCGCGTTCGCGCTTCCCGGTTATCGACGTTCACACTCACCTCTCCTTTTCTGCTGCCAGCAAGAATGGGGTGCCTCTGGGTGAGAAGCTCACTTACCCCGCAAGCGCCGAGGAACTGCTCGCGGTCATGGATCGCAAGAACATCCGCACCATGGTGAACCTCACCGGCGGTTACGGGGCGGGTCTCAAGGAATGCATCCAAAGGTATCAAACCGCGCATCCCGGCAGGTTCCTGGTCTTCACCGAACCCCGTTGGGAGCGTTCGAGCGAGCCCGGCTACAGCAAGTTCCAGGCGGACGAGCTCGCGCGGGCGCGCCGGGCCGGCGCGAGAGGCCTGAAGATTACCAAGGCGCTGGGCCTCTACTTGCGCGAGAACATTACCACCGGCCCACTGCTGAAGGTTGATGACCGCCGCTTTGACCCGATGTGGGAAGCTTGCGCCGCACTCAACATGCCGGTGGCCATTCATATCTCGGATCCGGAGGCCTTCTTTCTTCCCATTGACCTCTTTAACGAGCGCTTCGAAGAGCTGAACAATCACCCGGACTGGTCGTTTTATGGCAAAGACTTTCCCAGCAACGCGGAATTGCTCGAAGCTGGCAACCGCATGTATGCGCGGCACCCGAAAACCCAGTTTATCACCCTGCACTGCGGCAATGACGCGGAGAACCTGGCGTATGTGTCGGAATGCATGGACCGCTTCCCCAACATGCATGTGGAGCTCGGCGCACGCATCGGGGAACTCGGCCGCCAGCCCCGCAGCGCGCGGAGATTCTTCGATAAGCACCAGGACCGCATCCTTTTCGGCACCGATGCGGTTCCCCACGGGGTCGAAACGCCGCAGCAGATTTTTGGGGAGGAGCTTTACGAAATCTATTACCGGTTCCTGGAAACCGAGGACGAATACTTCGACTATGCTCCGGCGCCCATACCTCCCCAGGGACGCTGGCGAATCTACGGCCTGGGGTTGCCGGAGAAGGTTCTGCGGAAAGTCTATTATGAAAATGCCGCGCGGCTACTGGGCTTGAAGGCATGAGGGGGAGTCAGATTTAAACGCATTCTTTGAGCTTTGGTCCGGGTCGCCCGCGGCGAGTGAGGTAAGCCAATGGGCACGATGCAAAAGCGATTGTTAATGCCGGTCATCCTCCTGCTGCTGGTGCTGAAATCTCCCGCCTCTTACACCCAGAGCACATCCGAAGCGGCGAAAGGTTCCGAGCGCAAGGCGCCGTTGCTGCTGAAAGATTTCCAACCGAAGTCGATGCTCCACGCGCCCGTCCACAACATTTACCGGGCGAGGTTTCCCGTGATCGACGTGCACAACCACGTGAACGACGCGCGCCACCCTGAGCGGGAGCACATCTCGCCGGGGCAATTGCTCGAACTGATGGACCACTGCAACATCCAGAAGATTGTCATTCTGACGGGGCGTTGGGGCCAGGCTCTCCAAAAGGTCGTGGATGAAATGGTGAAGCCCTGTCCCGACCGCTTCCTGGTTTTCACGCAGCTCGACTGGGCGAACCTCGACGCCCTGGACTTCCCCGCGTTGATGGTGAAGCAGATTGACGATGCGGTGGCGCGTGGGGCGCGCGGGCTGAAGATCACCAAGGAATTCGGCCTCCAGGTGCGCTACAAGTCCGGGAAGCTCCTCAGCGTGGATGATCCCCGCCTCGACCCCATCTGGGAGGAGTGCGGCCGCCTGGGAATCCCGGTGGCCATCCACGTCACCGATCCGGAAGCCTTCTTTCACCCTCTTGACCAATACAACGAGCGCTATGAGGAATTGATTGACAATCCGGATTGGAGTTTCTACGGCCCGAAGTTCCCGAGCAAAGAATGCATCATGGAGGCGCGCAACCGGATGTTCGCCAGGCATCCCAACACCACGTTCATCTCGCTGCACGTTGGCAACTGGCCGGAAGACCTCGATTACGTTTCGGATGTGCTGAACCGCCACCCCAACGTGGTGGTGGAATTCGGCGCGCGCCAGGCGGAGCTGGGCCGCCAGCCGCGGCGTGCGGGCAGGTTTTTCCGGGAGTACCAGGACCGTATCCTCTTCGGGACGGATGCGACACCCGGTGAGGAGATGTATCGGAATTACTTCCGCTGGCTGGAAACCGCGCATGAGTACTTCGATTACTACGGTTATCCGGAACAGGGCCGGTGGAAGATCTATGGGCTGGATTTGCCGGACCAGGTTCTGGAGAAGGTTTATCACTTGAATGCCGAAAGAATTTTCAAGCAATACAAAGGATTGGACGGAAACAAGGGAGGTGGGCAGTGAGAAGGGATCATAATTCTATGCGGATATTTCCTGGTGCGCTGCTGATTTTCAGTATTAGCGCACTGTTGTTTGTACTCGGGTGCAGCAAGACGGCGCCCCCGGCGGCGCCAGAGCAGCCGGCGCCTTCCGCGGTGGCGGTGACGGTGAACGCCGGCGGGCCGGTCGTGCTGAAAACCTCGGCGGCGGAGTTTGATATCCTGCCTTCGGGCTACGTCCAGGCGTTCCTTCTGAGGGATGGAGCGCGCCTGACGCTGGACGAACCGGTGGGAGGGAAGCCTGCCGCCGGTGATTACATCACAGTTGGCGGTAAGGAGCTGAGCGATTTTGCGCTCGACTTCGCAAATGTGAAAGTCGCGGATGCCCGTGGCAAACTGGGCGCGCGCGGCAAGCGCGTGGAGATTACGGGGAAGGGTACGGCAAAAGGCGGCGCCACGGTTGAGAAGACTCTTGCCGTGGAAGTGTATGACGATTTCCCCAACCTCGCGCTGACTGCGGGGGCATACAAGAACGCCGGCGCCGGCAACCTCACGCTTGATCAGGCCGTCGCGCAACAACACCGCTTCAACGCCTCCCTGGCCGACCCCAAGGCGGCGACTTTCGATCTCTGGTCGTTTCAAGGTTCCAGTTATGACTGGGGAAAAGATGATGTGGTGCGAATCGCGAAGAGCTTTTCGCTCCCCAACGTCATGGGGGCGATTGGTCCGCGAGGCCATGGCGGCGGAATTCCCCTGGTCGCTTTCTGGACGGCCTCGGTGGGGGAGGCGATTGGGCACGTGGAAACGCTTCCGCTGGTTCTCTCGATCCCGGTCAAGGTGGGAAGCGATGGTCGGATCAATGCCGGCTTGAGCATCGATGCGAAGGCGGTGCTGAAACCGGGGGAGGTGTACGCGGCGCCCCGGAGCTTCCTGGCTGTCTACTCCGGTGACTTTTACGAACCGCTCAGCCTCTATTCCCGCGCCTTGCAGCGCGAGGGTTGGACAATACCCAAACCGACCAATGAGGATTACAGCATCAGTTGGTGCGGCTGGGGATACGAGTTCAACGTCACCCCCGCGCAGATGTTGGGCACCATCCCAAAACTCAAGGAGTTCAACATCAACTGGGCCACGCTGGACGATCGCTGGTTCCAGAACTATGGTGACTGGGAGCCGCGGACCGATACTTTCCCCGGCAATGCCATCAAGAAAATGGTGGACGAGTTCCACAAGAATGGCATCCTGGCGCAGATCTGGTGGGTGCCTATCGGGGTGGAAGACGGAACGGCAAAATACGAGTCGCATACCTATACCACGGCGAAGGTCGTCAAAGAGCATCCGGACTGGCTGATTCTGGACAAGGCCGGTAAGCACGCCCGCATGGTTCGCAACCTCGCGGCGCTCTGCCCCGCCTTGCCGGAGGTGGTGGAATACCACAAGAAGCTGACCGAGAAGTTTATCCGGGACTGGGGATTCGACGGTCACAAACTGGATAACATCTACACCGTTCCGGCCTGCTACAACCCCAAACACCACCACAAATCTCCGCAGGATTCCGTCTACGCGATGGGCGACGTTTACAAGGTGATCTTCGAAACCACGCGGGCCCTCAAGCCGGAGAGCGTCACGCAAAGCTGCCCGTGCGGGACCACGCCCAGCCTTGCCTGGTTGCCCTACATGGACCAGGCCGTCACCGCGGATCCGGTTGGGTCGGTGCAGGTGCGGCGCCGCATCAAGATGTACAAGGCCCTGCTGGGGCCGCAGGCCGCCGTCTATGGCGACCATGTGGAACTGTCCGACATGCCGATGGTGGGGGGACAGCAAATTGAGGTGGGCAGAGACTTTGCCTCCACGATTGGAACCGGAGGCGTTGTCGGCACCAAGTTCACCTGGCCGGATTATGGACGCAAGTTTAAGAACGTCTACCTGAACCCCGAGAAGGAAGCGTTGTGGAAAACCTGGATCGGCCTCTACGACGCCAAAATGCTTTCCAGGGGAACTTTCCGGAACCTTTACACGATCGGGTATGACCTCCCGGAAGGTTACGCCATCGAGAAAGACGGGAAAATGTACTACGCCTTCTTTGTTCCCAAGTCTGGTACTCCCTGGAAGGGTGAGGTCGAATTGCGCGGCCTCCAGCCGGGCAAGTACCGCGTGTTGGATTACGTGAATGGCAAGGATTTCGGCAGCATCGATGCGGCAAGTCCCAAGCTGCCTGTCGAGTTCCAGGATCACTTGCTGCTGGAAGCAAGCAAACTATAGGTGAAGAACGGGTCGGGGAGACCTTTGGCTTCCCGATGCCGCGGTGTGTTGGGGCCCTAGCGGATAGAGACATCGGAGCGGAGAGGGCCCCTTAACCAAGACGCCTGGGCGCAGCATGCTGGAATCCAAGTCTTAGCCTTGCTCCGATGAATTGCGCGGACATCTCAAAGCTGTCGCAGGGACGACATCCTGGAAGTGGGAGGCGCAAATGAATTGTTTCAGCGCTTGGGGAATCAGGGCAAGGGGGAGCGTGGCTGCCTTGGCGATGCTGGCGGGCAGCGTGCTTGCGATTCCTGCCTGCCGCAAACAAGCGGCGCCACCCAGCGCGTCACGTCAGTTGCCTTCGGCTGTGGCGGTGGCCGTGCGTCCCGGCGGACCAGTGGTGGTCAAAACTGCCGCCGCTGAGTTTGAAGTCTTGCCCTCGGGTTACGTCAAAGCGTTCTTACTCAGGCGTGGCGAACGACTGACGCTTGACGACCCAGAAACCGCTCCCGCAGGAGGCGGCGGTGAGCTGGTTATTGCCGGGAAAGAGGCGGCGGCTTTCTCATTTGATCTCGCCCAGGCGCAGGTTGCCGAATCGCAGGGAAGGTTGGGACCCCGCGGTAAGCGCGTCGAGCTCAGGGCGCGCAGCGCCGCGACGGGGCTGGAAAAAAGCCTGGTGATCGAGGTGTATGACGATTTCCCGAACCTTGCGATCGTCACGGCGGCATACAAAAATGTAGGATTGAAAGACGTTGTGCTGGACCGAGTGGCTGTTCAGCCGCATCGACTGAATGCTTCACTCGCGGATGCCAAGGCGCCGCCTTATCACCTGTGGTCGTTTCATGGGTCGAGCTATGAGTGGGGCAAAGACGAAGTCGTGGAGATTTCCAAAAGCTTTTCCCGGCCAAACGTGATGGGCGCGATTTCGCCCAGCGGTGCCGGTGGCGGGATTCCCCTGGTTGCCTTCTGGACTGCCTCGGTGGGGGAAGCCTTTGGGCATGTAGAAACTCTGCCATTGGTTCTCTCGATGCCCGTCCGCGTGGACCGTGAGGGCCGGATTGATGCCGAGTTGAACCTCAGCCCAAACACCACCCTGAAGCCAGGCGAGGTGTACACGACTCCCCGAACCTTTCTTGCGGTTTATTCCGGTGATTACTACGAACCGCTCAACCTTTATTCGGGTGTCCTGCAACGCGAGGGTTGGACTATCCCCAAGCCGACCGAGGCAGATTACAACGCCAACTGGTGCAGCTGGGGCTACAGATCCGATGTGACCCCCGCCCAGATGCTGGGCACAATTCCCAAGCTTAAGGAATTGAATATCAAGTGGGCGACGCTTGATTACCGCTGGTTTGACAACTTTGGAGATTGGAACGCCCGGCCCGATACCTTCCCGGGCGATTCCACTAAGGAGGTGGTGGGCGAGTTTCACAACCAGGGAATCAAAGTTCAGCTCTGGTGGCTCCCGCTCGCGGTGAGCGACGGGCAGTTCTGGGAGCCGATCGGTCCAGAAGAGACGACGCCCGAAGCTCGCCGGCAGCAGAAACAAGTCCCTGAGGTCGTGCAGCAACACCCTGATTGGCTGATCCTGGGCAAGAACGGCAAGCACGCGCGCCTGTTCCTGAATCGCGCGGCGCTCTGTCCGGCGTTGCCCGAGGTTCAGGAGTACCACCGAAAGCTTACCGAGAAATTCCTGCGCGACTGGGGATTTGACGGCAGCAAGCTCGACATGTGCTTCACCGTGCCGGCTTGTTACAACCCTCGGCACCGTCACAAGTCCCCTGATGACTCGATCTACGCCATGGCCCGGGTCTTCCGGGTGATCTTTGAGACCACCCGCGAGATCAGACCTGAAAGCGTCACCCAGATCTGTCCTTGCGGTACCACGCCGAACACGGCCTGGCTGCCTTACATGGATCAGGCCGTCACCGCCGATCCGGTAGGAGCCGCGCAGGTGCGGCGGCGGATTAAAATGTATAAGGCGCTGCTGGGCCCGCAGGCTGCCGTGTATGGCGACCACGTTGAACTCAGTGATATGAGGCGCGCGGGAAAAGAATACCGGGAGACTGGGAAGGATTTTGCCTCCACGGTCGGCGCTGGAGGCGTGGTTGGGACGAAGTTCGTCTGGCCTGACCCCGGGCCCAAGTTTGAGAACGTTTTGTTGACGCCCGAAAAAGAAGCGCACTGGAAGAGGTGGATCGATATTTACAACGCGAAGATGCTTTCACGCGGGACGTTCCTGAATCTTTATGTCACCGGGTATGACTCGCCGGAGGGTTACGCCATCGAGAAAGATGGCAAGATGTATTACGCCTTTTTCGCCTCGCAGCCCTCAGCCGCCTGGAAGGGACAAATCGAATTGCGAGGCCTCGAGCCGGGGAAGTACCGCGTCTTCGACTATGTGAATGGCAAAGAATTGGGGACGATTGATAGCCTGAGCCCCAGACTTGTCACGGAGCTCACGGGCCACCTGCTGCTTGAAGTGAGCAAACTGTAAAAGGGATTCGTAGGGGCACAGCGCGCTGTCCCCCGCTATTATTCCCGCGCCAAGCGCAGTGTCTTGATCTCCCAGGGCTTGATGTGGAAGCGGATCGTCTGGCCCTCGCCCACCGGCCCCAGGGTCTCCTCGAGCAAGTCGGTCTCCAGCGCGCGCACGCGGCGTGGCAAGGTGATGGTCACGTCGCCTTCGCGGCCCTCGCACTCGAAGAACCGCAGGACGGCGTCAGTGTCGTAGAAGCCTTCCATCTGCTTCATGGCGGAGAGGACCACGTGGTCGCTGTCCGTCTTCACGAAGGAGTACGCATCCGGCAGCCCCCAGAGCTGGCCGCTGCGCGGGTCGCGCGGGCGCTGGTGTTCCGGTTCCTGAAGCGCCAGCAGGGGAGAGTTGAACGCCAGCCCTTGCTGCATTACCTTGCCTTCTCGCCACCCACCCTTGTGCGGATAGATGGAATAGCCCACGGTGTGGAACCCTTCATCGGCGCGCGGATCAGGATGAATGGGGCCGCGAATCACGGAAAGGCGAATGAGGTTGTCCTTGGCGTCGAAGCCGTGGCGGCCGTTGTTGAGCACCGCGACACCGTAATCGGCTTGAGAGATGTCCACCCACTTGCCCATCACCATTTCCAGTCCGTTCTGGTCGCGCTCGATGGCCCCGTAAGGGATGTCGGCCGCGACTTTCTTTGCCGAAACGGCCAGGGGGAAGCCGGCCTTGGTGAAGGTGTTGCGCTCGCGCCAATCCATTGAGATCTCGACATCCACGCGCGGCACGCCGGGCACAAGGCTCACGTTCTGGACGAACTCCGAGTTGCGGAAGCGGTGCACGATTCGCACCGTGGCCCGCGCCGGTCCTTGCTCGACCAGTTCCAGGCTCGAGGGTTTGTCCAGGTCCCACTTTGTTCCGGTCAGTCCGATGTCCCAGGCGTGGCCGGCCTTTTCATCTCCGGTCAGGGTAATCAGTTTGGACTGCTCTTCCGTGTCCTCGAGGGCAACCAGGAAGTTGCCTTCGCCGCGAAATGCCTCGCGACCGGCTCGCTGGTCATAGAGCCTGGCGATGTTGCCGGTGACGGGGTTGAACTCCACGCGCAAGAATTCGTTTTCAAGATACGGCCGCGGGCTGGTGCCGGCCTGGAGCGAGCTGGCGGGCGCCGTCCGGTTTGCGTCCGCCGGCAGGATACGGTAAAGCTTCAGTCCCATCTGCGGAACGTTCTGCGCGACAAAGCCCACCCGGGCGCGTTCCAGATGGCCCTCGCGGAGTGGCGGTTGGAGCAGTTGCACGGGCAGAACCTCCTTGCCGCTGATGGCAACCATCTTCGTCGGCAGGGAAGGAGCAGAGACATCGACGGTGACCAGGTCCGTGCGGTCCCAGGACTGCGGGTTATAGACCACCACGGGAATTCCTTCTCCGCGTGTTTCGAGCTGGCGCCCAATGGTTTGAAGCGAGAAGTTCAGGGCGCGCTGGCCGCGCTCGAAAACCTCCTGGTACTGGCGCGCCGCATCGGCATAGATCGGCCCGATACCGGAACCCGGCAGCATATCGTGAACCTGGTTGAGCAGAGCCAGCTTCCAGGCTTCGGTGATGTCCCGGCTGGGATAGTAATCGCGATAATCGAAGAAGGCGGCTACTTCCGACATCTTTTCGGCATTGAAGAGAAGTTGCTCCGCGCGGCGGTTGTTGCGTTTCATTTCCGCCTGGGTGGTGTAGCAGCCCTGGAAGACGAAGTTGTGCTCGCCGTCCCAGACGGGGAAGTCCTTCTTTTCGGTCAGCAGCACGTCGAGGTAATCGTCGACGTTGGTGGATTTCAGCCGCACCTCATTGGGAGAGGCATTCAGCTTGGCGATGCCGCCCACATCATTGGGGTTTGGCCCGCCACCGTGGTCGCCCATGCCGAAGAGCATCAGGATGTTCTTCACGCCGGCCTTCTGGGCGTCGCGCATGCCGAGCACGGTCATGTGGTCGTGGTCCACCGGTTGGGTGTACCAGCCGGGCGGGTTGTAGCCCAGCACGCGGCTGCCGTCCGGGCCCTGCCACCAGATGATGGGCGGGCGCTTGGGATCCTGCGGCCGGCCGAAAAGAAACAGTTCGATGCCGGCTTTGCGGGCGATCTGGGGCATGGACCAGGGATGGCCGAAGACGTCCGGCTGCCAGGCCACGCGCGCGTAATGCCCGAACTTCTCCTTGGTGTACTTCTGCCCGTAGAGGAATTGACGCGCCAGCGATTCGCCGTCGGGCATGTTCTCGTCCATCTGCACCCAGCTCGAGCTCACGGGAATCCAGTTGCGCGTCTTCACTTTCTCCGTAATACCTTTGAAGATGTCAGGATAGTAGTGCTCCATCATGTCGAACACGACGGCCTGGTCCTGAGCGTAAGTGTAGTCAGGAAACTGCTCCATCAAGCGGAGCTGGTTGCGGAAGGTGTTGTACATGATGTCGTGAATGGATTCTTCCCAGCGCCACAGCCAGGCCATGTCCATGTGGGCATAGCCGACCACGTGGGCCGTGTAGTCCTTGGGGTTTGCCGGGGCCTGAGCGTAGCTCGCCGAGACCAGGCCCATGAACATCACAGCAATCCAGGCAACCTTGCGCATAAGTCCTCCCCGATGGGCAGACCTTTCGGCCGCCCAACAAGTACACCAAGCTATGCCAACCGGTACGCTGTTTCAAGCTGAAAGAGCGAGGACGTCGCGGCGAGTTTTTCGCACCCAGGCGTGGCGCAAGCAGCCTGCAGTGCGCGGGTGGCCCCGGCTCGCCACGCAGGTGTTATGCGACGTTGCCGCGGGTTCTATTCCCCGATAATTTGGACCAGGTAGGTGCGCTCGCGCGGGCCGTCGTATTCCATGAAGTAGATGGTCTGGCGGGAGCCGCGCACGAGCTTGCCGTTCTCGATGGTCTAGGCGGGCAGGTTCCAACTCGTTACCGGCTCAGGGCACGATTGGTGTATATTAACGACTAGCAAGTGACGAGGGGACGATATGAGCATTGAGCAGACCGTTTTGGAGAAGCTGCGCTCGCTGCCTCCTGAGCGCCAGCAGGAGGTCCTGGATTTCACTGACTCCCTGCTTCGCCGCTGCAATTCAGTCTCAGCGCGTCGTTCTTTGAAAGGGGCATTTGCCCATCTGGGCATTCATCTAACTGCGGAGGACATTGATGAGGCCCGGCGCGAGATGTGGAGTAACTTTCCACGGGGAAGCATTTGATGGGCGCGCTCGTGGCGGATACGCATACTCTGGTTTGGTATCTTCTGGAACCGGAGAGGCTATCCGGGAATGCCGCTGCTTCTCTTGAGAGAGCGGAACTGGACGGCGACCTTATATACCTGTCCGCAATCTCGTTAGTGGAATTGTGCTACCTCACTGAAAAAGGGCGGGTGCCCACAATTGTTCTGGACGAGGTTTTGGAGGGACTGGTGAAAGGCACTTCCCGCTTGTCCTTGGCCCCGGTTGACTTGGATATAAGCCGGGCAGTCAGACAGATCCCGCGCGAGGTGGTTCCCGACATGCCTGATCGCATCATTGCCGCGACAGCCCGTCACCTTGGCCTTCCACTCGTTACCCACGACCAGAAGATCCAATCCTCAGGATTGCAAACCATCTGGTGACACGCCGTTCTATTCCCCGATAATTTGGACTAGGTAGGTGCGCTCGAGCGGGCCGTCGTATTCCATGAAGTAGATGGTCTGGCGGGAGCCGCGCACGAGCTTGCCGTTCTCGATGGGGAAGGCGCAGGTGATGCCGCCCAGGATGCTCTTGAGGTGGGCGTCGGCGTTGAAGCCCAGGCGTCCATCGAAGTCCAGGTAACGCCGGTGGTGATAGTCCTCCTGCTCGGGAAAGAGACGGGAGAAGTGCCTGAGGATGTCTTCTTCCAGGCAGGGGATCCCCTCGGTCACCAGCAGCCCGGAAGAGGTGTGGGTAGTCATGACGTTGAGCAGGCCATTCTTGACGCCGCTCTTCTGCACCACCTCTTCGACCTTGGCCGTGATGTCGATGGCTTCTTCGCACTTGCGGGTTTGAACTTTGATCTTTTCAAGCTTGATGATCATGGTTAGTTGTCAGCCAGTGGTGAGTTGCCAGTAGTCGGAATCCTCTGTCCGCGGTTCTTCCTTCAGAATTTACACTTCAGACTTCATCATTCCTAACAGCTTTTCCGCGTTTTCTCCAAGAATCTTGTCGAGGCAGCCTTCGGTGAGCGCCAGGCTCTTAAGCGCCTGCACCATGTTCTTGATTTCCACGCGCGGGTAGTTGGAACCGAAAACGATCTTATTCCGCAGGCTGCGCTCGATGACAGTTGTGGGAATCTGTCTGCTGAACACGAACTGGAAAAACTCCTTCGGGCTGTCGTAATAGAGACAAGACGTGTCGAGGTAAACGTTGGGGTACTTGAGCGACAGGGCCGTGGCTTCCCATACCCAGGGCCAGCCGAAGTGAGCCAGCACGAAGTTCAGCCTGGGAAACTTGCGGATCGCTTCTTCCAGGAGCAGCGGTTGCCCGTGTCCGAGGGGAGTTTCCGGAGCCCAACTCATGCCGGTGTGGACCAGCAACGGAATGCCCAGCGCGGCAGCCGCTTCGTAAATGGGGAAGACCTTGTGGTCATTCAGCCGGAAGTCCTGCAGGGCTGCGTCGAGCTTCAGGCCTCTCAATCCCAGCTTTTTTACCGCATTCTCCAGTTCTTTCGCGGCGCCTTTCTTCGCAGGGTCAACGCTGGCAAACCCGATGAAGCGTTTGCTCAGGCCGCAGAGCTCGGCCACCTGCTCATTGGAGCTCACGGAGTCTTTGCGCGCCCGCCGGCAATCGATAGGCAAGAGCACAGCCTTCTCGATACCCGCCACATCCATTTGGAGGAAGAAGGTTTCGAGGGGCTGGAAGTTGTTCCCGATCTGGAACACCTGGCGCGCCATGCGCGTGTAATTCGGGTACTTGTCCACAAGTTCCCGGATGAGTACGGGATGGGTGTGAAAGTCAATCATCGCGCCGCTTCCTTTTGCCAGTGCTGGCTGAAAAGCTGCTCGAAATGTTTTCTATCGCGAAAAGCCTCGGTCCCACCGGGACGAGTGGCGGAGAAGGCGCCCGCCAGATTACCATAGCCCAGGCAGGTGGCGAGATCGGCGCCGCGAACAAACTGGTGGAGGAACCCCGCATCGAAACTGTCGCCCGCTCCCACCGGGTCCACCACTTCGACGGCCACCGGCGGACGCCTTACTTGCTGGGCGCCGCGCTGTGCCATTGCTCCTTCCGGACCCAGCTTAATCGCCAAGAGCGGAACTGCCTCGGAAAGTTTCGCGACCGCGGCCTGAAGGCTGTTCACGCCCGCCACCTTCTTCGCTTCCCGCTCGTTGGGCAGGAAAACGTCCACGTAACGCAAGAGTTCATGAAGATCGCCATCCCAGCGGTCTTCAGGGTCGTCGTTGGTGTCGAGGGAAGTGGTCAGGCCGGCCTGCTTCATTCTCTTGAAGAGTTCTGCGATCCGTGGCCGCAATGCCCGATGCAAGAAGAAGGAGGAAAGATGAAAGTGCTTCGCGGAGGCGAGATAATCCAGGTCGAGGTCCTCGAAGCACATCTCGACCATGGTTCCGGGATAAGTCAGGATGTTGCGAAATCCGGGACGCGGGAGGATCACCGTCAAACCGCTGGTGGTGGGGCCGCTCACCCGTCGGACCCTGGAGACATCGACCCCACCCGCCGCCAGTCGTTCCAGGGCGATCTGGCCCAGCGAGTCATCCCCAATGCGCGAGATGAATCCGACCTTGCTGCCCAGGACGGCAAGGTTGTGCGCAAAGATGGCCGAGGAACTCCCCAGAGTGAGAGCCAGCCGGTTGGCCAGCAGCTCCCGTTCCGGTTCGAGGTCTTGGGGAAGACCATACAGGATAAGGTCCAGGTTCAACTCGCCGACCACGGTGACGTCAAAGCGGGGCATGGGGTGAGGTCCCTTACTTGCCGTTGTTGCTGAGGATGACAGCCCGGCTGAGATTGCGGGGCCGGTCGGGATCGTATCCTTTCTTGAGTCCCGTGTAAAAGCCCAGGAGTTGGCCGGCGAAGATGTAGGCCGCAAGCCGCGCGTATTCGGGAACGTCCAGCTTCAGCTCGATGAGCAGGTCCGCCGCGCAACGCGCTGCGGCGTCGGCGATGTTGGTTACCACGAGAGTGGTGGCGCCCAATCCTTTGATCTCTTCCAGGACTTCGCGCTCCGTTTCATAGGCGCTTTCGGAAAGCAGGAAGGTGACGAGGGTCTCCGGGCCCACGATGGCCTTGGGCCCGTGCCGGAACTCCAGCGCGTGGAAGACCTGCGCGTAAGAGCAGGACATCTCCTTCACTTTCAGTTGGGACTCCGAGGCAAGGCCGAAGTAAGGTCCCTGGGCAAGAAAGACGTAATCCGCGAACTCATGCGCCTGCACGAACTTCCCGAGGCAAGGCTGCATCGAGTCCAGAGCGGCCTGGGCCACAGTCGGAAGCCTGTGGAGCGCTTCGCTGAACGCGCTTTTCTTCGCGAGCGCCGCAGCCAGCGATTGCAACCCCAGCAGCATGGAGGTGAACGAGCGGGTCATCACTGTGCTCTTCTCGTCGGCGGGCAGCAAGTACAGCGTGGCGGCGCAGATTTCCTCCAGGGGCTGGTGCGTGGCGCAACTGATGGCCAGGGTACGGATGTTTCGTTGCAGTTCCAGGTACTCGGCCGCTTGCAGGACTTCCGAGGTGTGTCCCGAGCGCGAAACCAGCACCGGCTGGTAAGGCGCGGAGCCGGTAAGGACGAGGTCAGGAAAGAGGAGCAATTCCGAGGCTGGCACGGCTTTGGCGCGCCGGCCCGTCAGCGCCGTCCAGCTTGCTGCCGCCACCAGGGCGATGTAATGGCTGGAGCCGCATCCGACAAACAACCATTCCGCATCGGCAACACACTGCGTTTGGATCTTCCCAAGCTGGTTGTTCTCTTCCAAGGCGGCCAGGCATTCCCGCCAACACTTGGGTTGGGAAAGAATTTCCGCCAGCGTGTGAGTTCCCGGAGCCAGTTGTGGACCACTACTCATCGAGAGCCCTTCCTCCAAACTCCAGGCGCGTGAATGGACCCAGGGCTGCCTTCTTCCTGCGCTGCTTCCGTGCCGGAGGGGTTACCCGGCTTAATCCGATCGGGGGGAAGGCCGCCCGGGCGCAGGAAGCTAAACGAGTGTCACCTCAAT